>ENA-UOJP01000412-UOJP01000412.1-human-gut-metagenome-genome-assembly--contig:-C102-NODE-412-length-85562-cov-172.399874_pt1 | contig 85562 bp, 95 predicted proteins | sample MGYA00242353_ERZ723900 | MGnify/ENA metagenome assembly ERZ723900 | reverse complement strand
AAGTTACCAATTCTCGTCTGATGGCTACATACGGCGGTCAGTTTACGCTTACGTATGTACCGTTTTTGCGGGCGAAATATTCTTCTTTCGTGATTTCAGTAGCCCCAGCAGACAGCGCCTTATCCAGACCAGAAAGTTTGTTTGCGCGACCGTATTTTTCGCCATCCTTGTCGGTGAAGAGGAAGTAGAACGGCCCCTCACGTTCTACAGATGGTTCGACTTCCACTTTGCATTCGGTTTTTTCGTTGTCCGGAATTGCCGTTTCCACTGCATCAGTTTCTGGTACTGGCGACGAGAGAGTATCAGTTGCGCTCTGATTTGTTCCTTCATCTTCAAACACGCCCTTTGTAGTCAGGTATTCAGTAATGTATTTGTTCAGTGCCACAGGGTCTTTGTGAATGTCGATCGGACGTTCACGGACAAGGCCAAAAATAGTCTGGCGGTCGTAGCGAAGGGCATCAGGCTGTTTGCGCATTGATGCCGAGATACGCTTCCAGTCTTCGCGGTCGTTGTCGATAACTTCATTTTTTGCCCAGCGATGGATGCTGCCGTCAATGTTTCCGGCATCCACATCACCAGGCCAGAGAGCGTAGGCCAGTTCGTCATCCAGTGTTTTCCATGTCTGCTTGTATTCGCGATGAATGGCAGCAATGACCGGGTTGATTTTTCCTGTTGAATTTTCAGTGTGCTGTTGATTGGCTCTGGCGCGGGCGAGATCAACAACAGACGTGTATTTTCCGGCTTCCTTGCGTTCACCTTCGCGACGTTTTTTCCAGATGCGCATCTCTGCCTGAATTTCGGGCCATTTGGCACCAGGCTTACATTTATGCTTAACCCACCCGATGGCATGCAGCTTAAGCTCCGGATACATGGCGTTAACTTCTGGCATTTTCATCAACGCTTCAACGATATGTCCGTCGAATGTTGCCATGTCTTCCTGCAACAGTTCCTGCGCGCTAATCACCATATCAACGGTGATGTTTTCACATGTGTCGAACTTAACCATGACAGCGTTCTGTACTTCAGGGGCCAGCTTGTCAAAAGTGACGTTCATCGGATCTGATTCAGTCTCAACCGGGACAAAGGAAGCAGACGCCTCATCCCAGCGGTTTTCCTGCATATATTCAGCATCCCAGGAATCTAGGGCAGGGCGGGGTATACCGGGTTTATCCTCGCAGACAAGAAATTTATAAGCGCAGTCCTGAGCAGCCGGATATTGCTCCAGGAATTGCCAGGTAAATTTGGCACGGGCGCGGCGTTCGTCACCGGCTTCAATGGCAGTGGCTACAGCAACTGCACCTTCTTCCTTTATTGCCTGTTCGTCCGGAATGGCGGCGCAAATAAAGACTTTACTCATTTTGTTTTACCTCATTACAGATTTAAGGGTGAACAAATCCCTGCCATTGCTGGCATATAAGAATGAAACCGGATATTTATTACGGAACTGTTTTAAAGACCTGCCGGGATTTCGTTATTATCCTGGTGAATAACTTTATCGACCGGGTAACAGTTACCGGGAATTTTCTGTTCGGTTGCTGCAGTCACACACTCCTGCATTGTCCTGTGAACACTGACTGCAATATCAACTGGCTCTCCGGAAACAAGAAAAACTGTCAGAACAAGTGCAAATGCTGTATTCATTGTGCACATCCTTTTTGTATCGGACGTAAACGGGCCAGCATTGAAAGAATGCATATTTTATTTAATAACTCCCGTTCGTGTTTTCTCTTGTTAATGGCATCTTCAGTAAATACAGGGTTACTGATAGTGACACCAATTTCAAAACAACCTTCAGACGTATTAACGTTTGGTAATAACGTTTCCATTATCGCGTCCTCAACAATGAATTTTGTGATGCAGTGCCTGGTGCCTCCAGGTGACGTTAACCAGTTAACAATTAACGCCGGATACAGAGAATCCACCCATAACACTGTTTTTGGTTTTAACTGTTCCGCGTGCGCTTAGCCGCATTCACCGCATCACAAAATTCACTTTAAAAAGGGCGGCAGAGCAGTCACGGAGTAAAACTGATACCGCCAAATGTCACCAGAAAATTGATAACAGAGGGCGTTGTAGCGGGGTTGTCACTTAAGCGTATGGTCAACCTGACAACCCGGTGCATTTTCTGGAGCAATGGAGGAAACCCCAGCCATACTTACCGCCGCGCCATTTCGCGGAGTGCCACAACCGGAAGCGCACGGTCGAACTAAATTTAACGACACCGTACAGAGAGACCAATTTCGCCGTGCGCTTTCGCGTTATGCCCTGACTTTTCAGGGACATATCCTTTCAGTAAACTGTCAGTGCCGGATGCTCACCCGTGTCCGGCGCACGCACTCCACCTGACCAGTGGAGAACTCCTTAATTACCAACCCTCAGGAGGGTGAAATGGATAAAAAGCAAATTGAGGCCCTGCAATCTATTATTGAAGAACAAGATGAAGCTATCAGGATTCTTTCATATCGCACTGATATGATACTAAATATGCTTTCTGCATTAACGGCTGCGCTTGGTGGTACAAAAACAAACGTATACCGCGAAGTTGTTATTCAACAGATAGATAAATTTGAAAAAACCATACCAGGTATTAATGCTCATCTTGCAGAACAAGAGAAAGACCATGCTCTTATGGCAATTTCTTCAGTAGCTCTCCCGAAAGTTGAGTAGTTTTAATTGTTGTTTTGAAATAATCACTGCTTTCACATTTGAGTGATTTCATGGCAATCCAAATGCGGGCCTCTGTGCCTGCATTTGGTTCCAGTTGCTGTAGACGTTTTGCGTCTTCCAAAAGTAAGGCGATAATGTGTTTCAGCTTCTCATCATTTGCTTGATTCTTGTTTTCAGGCGAATTCTGTCCGCCGAATAGGCGCTTCTCTTCATACAGACCTATAAAGGCACGACGCACGTTACCGGATATAGTATCGATGGTTTCCTTTTCTACAGTACTCAGGTCAAGAGTCGCCAGTTGAGAGCGAATCACATTCGCTGCCATTTCCTGGAATGGCATTGGTAAATCTTTAAATTCCATTATTAGCCTCGTTGGTTAGCTATTAACGTGGGTATGTAACCATTCTGGCAATGCTTAATGCCGCTGCTTTTTCCAGCCTGGTGATATCCTGCTCCAGAGCGGACAGATTTTCAGCCTGCTTAGTCCTGGCTTCATTGGCCCATTTCAGATCCTGCACTGCATTAATTTTCTGGCGCATCCACTCATAAAGTTCATCATCGGTATAGTCTGGCGCGATGATGACGGGTTCTCGTTTCTGCATACTGATTCCTCGCGGTGCTGTTTCGCTTATCAGCCGTTAGATTTTCCCGAACTGGAAAGCGCCTGTTTAAATTCACTGAAGCTGAGAGCTTCTTCGCCTTCGGCAAGACCATCGAAGTATTCTTCGTAAGCCTTTTCCATGATTGTGTCGAAATCCATATCACTCACCTGAGTTTCTTTCCAGCCAGCGACGGGCACCATTTTCGGTTTTAAACGTTTTGCTTTTGGTATACGTCATCGCGGTGAATGTGCCGTCCTGGTTGGGAAACACGCCGTACACCAGAGATTCGTTGTTGCCAAGCTCGATAGTATCCATGCTGACCTCATTTCCCCTTAACGCCGGGTGGCGGAACTAAAACCTACAGCGCCGTGCTGTTCTTGATAGAAATATTAGTAACGCGGATATTTTAAGTCAACAGTATGGCGTATGATATTTTTGATTTGGTAACTATGTAAATGTTTTTTCAAGGGAAAAATATTAGTTATACAGCTGATTTGCAGAAGTTATGGCACAAAAAAACCGACTAAGACGTCGGTTTTTTTGTTGTGGATGGGGTAGTGAGCGGTGGCTACTGGTTACGTTTCTTTAGTGCCAGCATGTTCTCGAAGGCTTCCTCGTAGAGCTTGTTTAGTCCACGTAGCTGGTTAAGGAGTTTGGCTTTTTCTGACGCAGGTAGAATCTCGAAGAGGTTAAGTAACTCTGCCTGTTCTTCATTGACCAGCCTCCATCCTTTGCCTGAAAAGTTATCATCATAAGTATCTGATGATCTTACATAATTCATTAAGTCTTTAAGGTCTTCTCGAATGTCCTCTGGTTTTACCTTTAACAGAGCCGCAAATTTTAGCGCAGCGTCGGTATTTACCGGTATCTTGCCGTTCAGATACTGGCTAACGGTGCCTTGAGATTCGAATCCCAACAACTCAGCCGCCAGCTCTTGAGTCAGCTTCAGCTCTTTTTTTCTTGCATTCCATGCGGCTTTTAAATTCTTGCTCGCTTCTGGAGTTGCAATCACTTCGCGTGTTTTTTTCATACATAGAGTTTATTTGTTTTACCAATATTATCAAAGATAGTCTGGCTATTGATCTTTAAAATTAGCGGGGCTAATATTTGCTCGAGGCATAACGTAGAAGGTTGGCTATGAACTTAAGAGACTATTTAAAAGAGAAACATATCACCCAGCTACAGTTTGGGAAGCTAACGGGTTTATCTCAGGTGCATGTAAGTCGAGTGCTGGGGGGCTATGAAAGATTCAGCCCTGAAAAAGCATTACGTGTTGCTGAAGTAACGAATTTCGAGGTTACACCTCATGAACTCCGGCCTGATATTTACCCGAATCCAACCGACGGCTTACCTGTTGGATTCAAGGCTAACACACCAAATGCATCGGAGTTGATTCATGAAAATCAGGCATGAGCACATCCGCATGGCGATGAATGCCTGGGCGCATCCGGACGGTGAAAAAGTTCCGGCAGCTGAAATAACCCGGGCTTATTTTGAGCTTGGTATGACGTTCCCGGAATTATATGACGACAGCCATCCGGAAGCCCTGGCTCGCAATACCCAGAAAATTTTCCGCTGGGTGGAGAAAGACACTCCTGATGCGGTTAAAAAAATTCAGGCGTTGTTACCAGCGATCGAAAAAGCAATGCCGCCTCTGCTGGTGGCCCGAATGCGCAGCCACAGTTCAGCTTATTTTCGGGAGCTGGTGGAGACGCGGGAACGACTGGTGAGAGACGCTGATGATTTTGTCGCAGTGGCGATCGCTGGTTTCAACCAGATGAATCGTGGTGGCCCTGCAGGAAATATTGTGGCTGTGCATTGACTCGCAATATTCATACCGGATCACTTCCGGCAATTTGTGAGTAAAAAGATTCGGTATCAGAAGAGGTGAGTATGGCTAACGCCTGGCTCAGATTATGGCATGACATGCCAAATGACCCTAAGTGGCGAACAATTGCCAGGGTGTCAGGGCAGCCAATTGCAACAGTGATGGCAGTGTATATCCACCTTCTGGTGAGCGCGTCACGAAATGTCACGACATGTCACGGCGTGTCACTACGTGGTCACATTGATGTCACGACGGAAGATTTAGCAAGTGCGCTTGATGTGACGGAAGAAGTAATTGATTCAATTTTACAGGCAATGCAGGGGCGGGTACTTGATGGAGATTTAATCACCGGATGGGAAAAACGCCAGGTACTGAAAGAGGACAATGGCAACGTTTCACAAACCGCGAAATCCCCGGCAGAGCGCAAGAGAGCGCAGCGCGAGAGGGAAAAATTACGAAAACAGAATGAGGGGTGTCACGACGAGTCACGCATATGTCACGACATGTCACGACGAGTCACGACAGATAAAGATACAGATAAAGAATTAAACCCCACACATAACGCGCACGTGCGCGAGAGTGCTCCGACCAGTGAGTCGAGTGGTACGCCGTTGCAGGCAGCAGAACCTGCATCCCTGGATGGACTGAGCGAACCCATCGGGAAATTTCCGATGGTCGATGACTGGCATCCGTCGCCGGATTTTCGACGACGGGCTGCGTTGTGGGGGATGGCTTTGCCGGAGCCGGAATTTACACCTGCTGAACTTGCCGCTTTCCGGGACTACTGGGCAGCGGAGGGGAAAGTTTTCACGCAGGTTCAGTGGGAGCAGAAATTCGCCCGTCACGTAAATCACGTCAGGGCGCAGGTTAAGCCAGTCAGCAAGGGGGTAAACCATGCAGCAGCACCAGGTGGCACCGCATCACGGGCAGTTCAGGAAATTCGGGCAGCACGTGAGCAGTGGGAACGTGAAAACGGATTTATCAGCGACGGAAACGGTCTGGAAGCTGTGGGAACTCATGGGGGAGGTTTATTCGAACCGCTGGACCCAGAAGAACGGGGCCGCACCTTCGAAGCTCTGGATTGCACAGATTGGCGCGATGACTGAGCAGCAAATCCGGCAGGTCTGCCGCCAGTGCATGGACCGCTGCCGGGCGGGTGAAACATGGCCTCCGGACCTGGCTGAGTTTGTGGCGCTGATTTCAGAAAGCGGGGCCAATCCATTTGGCCTGACGGTGGATGCTGTGATGGAGGAGTACCGCCGCTGGCGTGATGAGTCCTGGCGATATGACGGAAGCGACAAATATCCGTGGCCTCAGCCTGTGCTGTACCACATCTGCCTCGAAATGCGTACCAGAGGGATTGAGCGCCAGATGACGCAGGGTGAGTTAAAACGACTTGCGGAACGGCAACTGACGAAATGGGCAAAGCATGTTGGTAACGGGATGAGTGTTCCGCCAGTGCGACGACAACTGGAAGGGGCGAAACACCCGCAAGGGCCAACGCCAATTGAACGGCTGAAACAGGAATACGAACGCCGGAAGGCAGCTGGTTTTATTTGAATCTGAGAAACGATTTTGTCGGAGGAAATTTTAATGGAAACCGTATTTGACGCACTGAAAGCAATGGGAAAAGCCACATCGGTAGAACTGGCCGCGCGACTTGATATCAGTCGTGAAGAGGTTCTCAACGAGCTGTGGGAACTCAAAAGAAAAGGCGTCGTTGATAAAACTGGTCACACCTGGTTTCTGGCTGGCGAAGGTGAATCCCGGGTAACCGAAGAGCGGCCAGTAAAATCTGAAGCACAGGATATGCTGACCGGGGAGGTCGAACAAAAAGTTACCGCAGACATGATGATTGAGTTTATCGGTCAGGATGGGGCTAAAACGTGTGAGGAACTGGCGGGTAAGTTCGGTGTCAGTACTCGCAAGGTTGCTTCCACGCTGGCGGTGGTAACCGCAACGGGGCGGCTGGCACGCGTTAATCAGAACGGTAAATTTCGTTACTGCATGCCGGGCGATAATTTACCAGCAGAGCCGAAAGCCGCGCTGGTAACGGAAAGTGATGGTAAGGCCTTTCCTCAGCCAGCAGGTGCTGCGTTACCAGTCCGGGAAGCCGCAACACAGGAAGAAATTAAAACAGAAACTGTGGCGGACATTGTGCAGCCGTTGCCATCGTTTACCGAAACGCAAGCAGATGAGCTGATTTTTCCGTCCCTTCGCAGGGCAAACCTGGCGCTGCGCAGGGCGAAAAGTGATGTTCAGAAGTGGGAGCGAGTCTGCGCCGCGCTGCGGGAGCTGAACAAGCACCGGGATATTGTTCGACAGATTACTGATTCTTCTCGCTGTGTTGCATCGGAAAAGTGATTGCCGGAGGCGCTTATGGCAAAAGTATTTACACAAGAAGAGCGGGAAAAAATCAAGGGGCAGGTTGTTGAGCTGGTACGCCGGAGTGGGCGCGAGACGTTACGGCAACTGGAAGCCAAGACAGGTGCGACAAGATATCTGATGAGCGTTCTCGCCAGAGAGCTGGTTGCCAGTGGCGATGTATACAACTCTGGTTACGGGTTATTCCCGTCTGAACAGGCGCGTAAGGACTGGCAAAATGCTCGCAAAAAACTCTCAAGGGCAAAGGTGAAGAAACCTGCAGTGGTTGATCCGGACCTTATCTGGTCGTTACCAGACGGCGAAATACGCCGCTACGACAGGCGCCTGAATATAATCTGTCGCGAGTGCCGGAAGAGCGAAGCTATGCAGCGTGTACTGGCATTTTATCAAGGAAATGTTAGGTATTTTAGACGTTACTAGATTAAAGAGCATTAGTTCAGATGTGAATTGACATTTTCATGGCGCAGGGTAGAGCCAGCGTGGTTGTCCGCTTTGCGTCAAAACCAGATATTACCAGATTTAGACATATATTCCCGATAGCCCTGCTCTGATGCTACACTCTGTGCTATTTTCATGACCCCAATAAAAATATTTATGACTATTGCTGATTTCAAACGGCCTAAATTGGAGCTCCCAAACGGGGCAAACAAACTACTACTGCACTCTTGCTGTGCTCCATGTTCCGGTGAAGTGATGGAGGCGCTTCAGGCCTCGGGAATCGACTACACCATCTTTTTCTACAACCCGAACATTCATCCTCAGAAAGAGTATTTAATTCGTAAGGATGAAAATATTCGCTTTGCTGAACAACACGGCGTGCCGTTTATCGATGCTGATTACGACACCGACAACTGGTTTGAACGTGCCAAAGGAATGGAATGGGAGCCTGAGAGGGGGATCCGTTGTACCATGTGTTTTGACATGCGTTTTGAGCGGACAGCGTTGTACGCTGCTGAAAATGGTTTCAGTGTGATCAGCAGTTCACTGGGCATTTCACGCTGGAAAAATATGCAGCAGGTTAACGAGTGTGGGCGGCGAGCTGTTGCGCATTATCCGGGTATGGTGTACTGGGATTATAACTGGCGCAAGCAGGGCGGCTCGTCCCGTATGATTGAAATCAGCAAGCGCGAAAAATTCTATCAGCAGGAATATTGTGGCTGTGTGTATTCTCTGCGCGATACCAATCTACACCGCAAATCTCAGGGACGCCCTCTTATCAAAATTGGCCAACTCCACTACGGAAAAGAAGAGAAGGAGTGATTTTATGGATCACCTTTCTGATTGATTTCATATTGGCGAGGTGACGTGAGTTAAGTAGAATGGCTGCGGGTGCTTGAGGCTATCTGTCTCAGGCATGAACACTGAAAGGCAGATAGAGAAAAGCCCCAGTTAACATTTCGCGTCCTGCAAGACGCTTAACATTAATCTGAGGCCCAATCTATGTCTCACAAATGTAGGTTAGCCTCTTACGTGCCGAAAGGCAAGGGGAAGCAGGCTATGAAGCAGCAAAAGGCGATGTTAATCGCCCTGATCGTCATCTGTTTAACCGTCATAGTGACGGCACTGGTAACGAGGAAAGACCTCTGCGAGGTACGAATCCGAACCGGCCAGACGGAGGTCGCTGTCTTCACAGCTTACGAACCTGAGGAGTAAGAGACCCGGCGGGGGAGTAATCTCCCGCCACCTCTGATGTGCCAGGCATCCTCAACGCACCCGCACTTAACCCGCTTCGGCGGGTTTTTGCATTAGTCTGGTTGACAAAAATAGAAAAATGCGAAAATATGTGGTTTACGAATTCTAAAAAAAGCGAAACTTGAAATGAATGAAAATCAGTTAGCTCCTTGTTGGGAATTTCAACCTTATCTTGCTGAAAACTATGTTCGCCACTTGTTGGCGGAGATCGCTAACGTACTTGAGCAGCTGTACTATCATAAGCACGCATTAGACAGCAACTGGTCTGAAGGTGTAAGGGCTTATGATTGGGTCAGAAATCATCTTATTCAAAATGAAGATGCAATTCCTGGCCTTGAGATGATTTCCAAGGGGTTGGACTATGTAGTTGCTTTAAATAAAGTTCCGCTACAATTTACCAAAGATTGCATTAATAACCCCAAAAAGAAACATCGTCTGCGTCGAAATAAAGTAGAGTATGAGCAGCTCTCATTGTTTGGTGATGTTGAGGCTGAGCAAGATATTACATGGCGAGTCATAGCTGAGCCTTTTTTATCCGAAGAGGGCGATGGTGAATTAGAGTCCACACTGCCTCGTTGGGAGGTAGCTCTTGTTGGATTTAATACTTATGGTGCTCAGATTAGTATAGTTTCTCATCAATCTACAGCATCGATGCCGCTTATGCCTCTTGATTATAACACACTCCCTGACGAAGCGGAGATTAATAAGGTGCCTCTTCGTCGGCGTACGAAGGATAAAGATTTGGATGTGAGCAGTGATGGAACATCAGGTGAATAACTTCACTGAGTATCGGGGTGATAAGCTCAAACTAGCGAGAATGGCTGTTGGGCTTTCTTGTGAAGAGTTAGCCGAAAAAATTGGCAAGACAAAGCAATTCGTTAGCAAACTGGAGAAGGGGTGCAGGCCATCGGAGCAATGTCTTGAGTTAATATCTTCAGCGCTTATGATTAAGTCCAGTTTTCTTTTTACTGAACGAAAATACGCTCTGGAAAGTGATGTCTGCCATTTTCGGAGTAAGAAGTCCAGGACTCAAACGCTGACTAATAGTGTATTGGCCAGGGCTGAGATTCTTAATATTATAATTTCTGCTGTTGAAGGTGAAATCGAATTTCCTGACGTTAACATACCGGAGCACCCAGGGGCTGAATTACTTACTCCGAATGATATTGAGCGAGTGGCAGAAGATTGTCGCCGTGCCTGGAATTTAGGTCTTGGCCCTATATCATCAATGGTTAAATTGGCGGAGAGTTTAGGGGTAATCGTTGCGCATGTTACGGGAGTCGATGATCGTGTTGATGCTTTTACTGTTCACAATAACAGGCCTGTTATCATCAGGAACAATGTTAAAAAAAGCATATGTAGATTTCGCTCTGATTTAGGTCATGAATTAGGGCATTTAGTAATGCATGAGGGCATAACGACAGGTGATAAACTTACGGAATCACAAGCCGATCACTTTTCGAGCGCCTTATTAGTTCCCAGGTTATCTTTCATTAAAGAATTTCCACGAATACGAGGTAAGCAATTCGACTGGAATGCTCTGGTTGAATTTAAACTTAGATGGAAAATCAGCCTTAAAATGTGTATTTATCGAGCCAGCGCATTAGGCTTATTGACCCAGGAACAGGCAAGAACTGGCTATATGCATCTTAATTCCAGAGGGTATACGAGAGTTGAACCTGGTGATGAACTTTTGCGCCCTGAAGAACCCGGCATGCTGGCCGAGGCGATTGAAATGCTGGATGATGCAACCTGGCTAAGAATTCTTATGAAAACTGGCTTGAGCCAAGATTTAATTCGTGAGTTGTTCTCCATCAACAGACCTATTACAAATCCAAGAAATATTTTCCAGATTGTTTGAGTATACCCGCTTCGGCGGGTTTTTTGTTTTTATTTTCAACGTGTTTGAAGTTTTGGACGGTGCCAGAATAGAATCAAAAATACTTAAGTAGCGCGCAGGGAGAAGAGGGATGGACCCCGAACAGGGGAGTGCTATTTATCTGGAAGGATTCTGTTGATGAAAATCGAAGAATTACGTGAAATTTTTAGTGAAGATGGCCTCTATGCTGTGCGCGTTGAGAATGGGGGTATTACCTACACAGCGTTAATTCCTGATGATCATGTAGTGTTATCTGTTGAGGCATTCATTGAATACTTGGAAAGACTCGGTTTCAAGGTAGTTCGGGAATAAGTTATAATACGTGAGCCAGCCTGAACAACTGGCAACCTGCAGCGCCATTGGAGATGACAATGGCGCATAATTTCAAATTTCGCAATTCTGATTCTGCCTTTGCCAGCAGGCACGGGTGGCGTTCTCACGCATTCAAATATGACTGGTATCAGCACGATCCCTGTACTGAAGAACAGGCCGAATGGCTGATTCATAACTACCGCAGACGTGGATATGAGTTTAGGAAAGCCCTCACCCTCGATTATCGTCACTGGATAATCTACGTCAGACTCCCTTATTCCGAACGCCCACCGCGTCCGTCCCGCACATTCCAGCAACGCATCTGGAGGTAACGTGCGGGTATTACTTCGACCTGTTCCGGTACCGGAACTTGGGCTGGTGGTGCTAAAACCGGGCCGTGAATCCATGCCGGTATTCCACAATACCCGGGTACTGGTGGAGCCGGAACCGAAAAGCATGCGTAATCTGCCGTCCGGGGTCGTTCCTGCCGTTCGCCAGCCGCTGGCGGAGGATAAATCATTACTGCCATTTTTCAGCGACGAACGAGTGATTCGTGCTGCTGGTGGCGCTGGCGCATTGTCTGATTGGTTACTGCGCCATGTTAAATCCTGCCAGTGGCCACACGGCGATTATCACCACAGTGAAACCGTCATTCACCGTTATGGTACCGGCGCAATGGTGTTGTGCTGGCACTGCGACAACCAGCTGCGCGACCAGACCTCCGAATCACTCGGGCAACTTGCTCACCAAAACCTGTCAGCATGGATGATTGACGTCATCGGTCACGCAATAAGCGGTACGCAGGAGCGTGAATTATCTTTGGCTGAATTATCCTGGTGGGCGGTCCGCAATCAGGTGGCGGACGCGCTACCGGAAGCGGTATTACGTCGTTCGCTGGGGTTGCGTGCGGAAAAAATCCGCTCAATGTACCGTGAAAGCGACATCGTACCGGGAGAGCAGACCGCCACCAGCATACTGAAGCAGCGCACAAAAAATCTTGCGCCGCTGCCTCACGCCCACCAGCAAAACCCGCCACAGGAAGAGACGGTGGTCAGCATTGCCGTTGATCCTGAGTCTCCGGAATCTTTCATGAAACGACCTAAACGTCGCCGCTGGGTTAACGAGAAATACACACGCTGGGTGAAGACACAGCCGTGTGCGTGTTGTGGTAAGCCAGCCGACGATCCCCATCACCTGATTGGTCATGGTCAGGGCGGAATGGGGACAAAATCTCACGATATTTTCACGCTACCGCTGTGTCGGGAGCATCACAACGAGCTTCATGCGGATCCTCTGGCGTTCGAAGAAAAGCATGGTTCTCAGGTTGATTTAATTTTTCGTTTTCTTGATCACGCCTTTGCAACTGGCGTGCTTGGGTAAAAGAGGTGACTGATGCTCATAGATTTGGTTTTACCTTACCCGCCGACGGTGAACACTTACTGGCGACGCCGTGGCAGCACATATTTTATCTCGGAGGAGGGAAAGCGTTATCGCCGGGCTGTGGCGCTTATTGTTCGCCAGCAGCGGCTGAAATTAAGCCTGTCCGGAAGGCTGGCGATAAAGGTGATTGCAGAGCCACCGGATAAGCGCCGCCGCGACCTGGACAATATCCTGAAGGCACCACTGGATGCGCTGACGCATGCCGGACTACTTATAGACGACGAGCAGTTTGATGAAATCAATATTGTGCGCGGTCAGCTCGTTCCTGGTGGGCGGCTGGGGATAAAAATCACAGAACTGGAGTGCGCATGAATAACCAGTATTTACAGTTTGTGCGTGAGCAGCTCATTATCGCCACCGCTGATTTGAGTGGGGCAACAAAAGGTCAGCTTGAAGCCTGGCAGGAGAATGCCATGTTCGATACAGGGCGTTACAGGCGTAAAAAAATCCGGTACCGCGATGAAGTGACCGGAAAAATGATAACGCGGGATAATCCACCAATCCCGGGAAAACAATCGCTGGCGAAGGGGACGTCAATTCCTCTGGTCAGTCAGGTTGCTTTTTCTACATCATCATGGCGGCGGGCTGTTTTGTCTCTTGAAGAACATCATAAAGCCTGGTTGTTGTGGTGTTACAGCGGAAATACTTGCTGGGAGTATCAGATCGCGATAACGCAGTGGGCATGGACAGAATTTAAGACTCACTCTGGTACCAGGAAAATTGCAGGGAAGACACAGGAACGCCTGAAAAAATTAATCTGGCTGGCTGCACAGGATGTCAGGAGATGGGTTATAGGACATGATATCTACCAGCAACAGGAGCTTGCCCGTCTGTGTGGGATTAAGCCTGACAACTGGAGCCACAATTATGTGAGCTACTGGCGTGAAATACTCGACATTTTTATGAACCTCGATACCGAATCTCTGATTTGCACTGTGAAAAGGAGATCTCAACAAAAAGCGGCATTTTTGCAGCGAGATATTGCAAAAGTCAATTAGATAGCATATATTTTATGTAAATGTGATATATTGCTGTAAAGTGTATAAACCCGCTCAAATGTGCGGGTTTTTTGCTTAACTCTGTGGACCTTTTTATCTGTAGTTGTAATATATGGATATTGTTACAATTTAGGTCGGTGAGCTTAATGGAAGAACAGCACGGTAATTACTTTATAAAACGAATTCAGTTGATTGGAAGAGGGGCATTTGGCTTTGTTGAACACGTTAAGGTTTACAACCTCAATAAAGGTGAATGCGGGGATTATGCTAGAAAGGTTTTAGCACCCGAAAAACCAGAGCTTTTGGCGCAAATAGAGCAGTTTAGAAGGCGTTTTAAAAGGGAGGTTGTGTATCAATCACATTGCGTACATAGCAATATTGTTCCTATTTATTTGTGCGATTTGTTTGTTGAGAATCCATGGTTCATTATGGATAAAGCAGAATGTGATCTTGAGCACGAAATAACGAACAACCTTCTTACAACAGATCAAAAAATTTCAATAGTGAAAATGGTATTAGATGGTGTAGCTTACATCCATGCCAAAGGCTATTTACACAGAGATATAAAACCCTTTAATGTTTTGCGATTTAGCGACGGAACATACAAGGTGTCTGATTTTGGTCTGGTAAAAGATACGAATCCCGAAGGGGATACCACTAAATTGACCGAGATCGGTACCCGTATGGGAAGTACAAGATATATGGCTCCCGAGATTTTATATAATGCAGAGTATTCAGTTAAGACTGATGTTTATGCTGTGGGACGGTTAATTGAAGACTTAAATTTAGATGATAAAAAATAAAGCCTATCATAGCTAAGTGCACAAGGATGGATAAAGATGATAGATATCAGACAATAGATGATGTGGCGTTTGATTTTGCGCATTCTTTTTTAAGGAGTGAGTCATGATTCAGCTGATAGCGACTTCATCATTCTCGTATCCAAAAGAACCAGGTAGGGTCAACGAAGATTCATTGCTTCCTCCAAAAATTGTAGGAGACGGCATCTTATTTGCCGTAGCTGATGGTGTAGGTTCATACTCTGGTGCCAGTTATGCTTCATCCATGGCAATCGCTGAACTTTCAGCATTGACAAGTTTATCTTTTGATGCAGTTCCGAATGTATTTGCTGAAGTTAAGCGAAAAGTTATGTCGTTAGCTGAAGTTAATGATGAGTTCGATAAAGCTGCTACTACACTTACCTTTTGTTATGTTTGTGATAGCGGAATTATTATTGGTCATATTGGTGATTGTCGCTTGTATTGCATTGGAGAAAAGAAAGCATATCAATTGACGAAGGACGATACCAGACATCAGATGTTAATTGATCAGAATATTTTTAAACCCAGAGATTTGAAGAATAAACCGGGAAAAAATATCTTAACGACTGCCATAGCCTCAAATGTTGATATGGAATACGACTGTGATTTTATCCCGTGGAAAGATTTGCCTGGTATTAACGGGTTGTATCATCTGTGTATCATGTCTGATGGAGTTCATAACGTTTGGGAAAAACGCCCCAGATTTACATCAAATACTATGAGTAATAGTCAGAAGTTTTCTAATGGTATTTTGCGTCGTATAGAGAGAGCCGGACCTGATGATGACTTTTCTTTAGTAAGTATAATGGTGCGTGTGACGTCAGATTAGTTGTATAAACCCAGTAGGGAATGCTAATTTCCCATACTACAGAGTAAAGAAAAACTTAATTTTAATGTGAAAAGGCTGCTATCAGGCGGCCTTTTTATGTCTGAAAAGCTGTGCAGTACGTTAAACACGCTTGTGGTTGTGAATGCCGACTGCGGCGGTATTTTGGCGTGACAGCGCAGGTGCCGTATACCGATGTCTGGACGCATAAACCGGTGCAGTTCTATCCCGGGAAACATCCGTGCGAAAAACCGGCAGAAATGCTGCAGCAGATAATCAGCGCAAGCAGTCGTCCGGGAGACCTGGTTGCAGATTTTTTTATGGGCTCAGGTTCAACGGTAAAAGCGGCACTGGCGCTCGGGCGTCGTGCGATTGGCGTTGAACTGGAGACCGGACGTTTTGAGCAGACAGTCAGGGAAGTTCAGGATTTAATCGTTTGAAACGGATGAGATTGCAGAATTAATTACGCACCATTATTATTCTGCTTCCGGCCCTTTAGCTCAGTGGTGAGAGCGAGCGACTCATAATCGCCAGGTCGCTGGTTCAAATCCAGCAAGGGCCACCATCACATACCGCCATTAGCTCATCAGGAAAGAGCGCCAGCCTTCGAAGCTGGTTGCGCGGAGTTCGGGTCCCCGAAGGCGGTCCATTATCTGTATCCTGCGTTGTTAGCTCAGCCGGACAGAGCAATTGCCTTCTAAGCAATCGGTCACTGGTTCGAATCCAGTACAACGCGCCACACTTATTTTCCCTGGCTCGCTTTTGCGGGCTTTTTTTTAAATGTCTCACAATTCAGGCGGTTGACTGTTGTCTGGTTTGCGGGGAGTTTGTTAAAAGAAACTGGCATGGTGAATCCCCCTGTGCGGAGGGGCAATCAGCGAGTAGGTATATGGGATAATCGCGGATTCAGGTGCTGGTACTGAATTCACCGGGAGGCACCCGGCACCATGCAATGGCACATAGCGCCACTCTCCAGCCCCTCTCCGGAGGGGCTTTTCTGTGCCGGATACATCACAGTTTCTGGAACCTTAGGTACTACAGTATCAGTCAGGGTGCTATATTTTCAGATGTGATGAAAGCCTGTCAGCAGGCAGGGCGTATCGGAAATGACCCAGTAGAGAAAACGTTGACTCAGATACCGGTGCTGAGTTACCGGGAAACCGGCATCACATGACCGCTATCCTTCCAGGCCCATCCGCTCCGGTGGGCCTTTTTACTGCAGAAAACAGGTTCCCCGTTAAATGCTATGTTGCTCACAATTCAGTAAGTTGACAGTTGCCTGTCAGACTGGGCATTTGTTAAAAAAATTTCGCATGGTGAATCCCCCTGAGCGGAGGGGCGACTGGTGACGGTATAATCTCTGATTATCAAAACGAGAATGACGCGGGTTTAGTGGCACCGGGCTGAACTCACCGGGAGGCACCCGGCACCATGTGCATGATGATACAGATACGCGGCTTTAGCCCCTCTCCGGAGGGGCTTTCTTATGGACAAAAAAAGCCCGCGCTGGGAGACGCGGGCGGCAAGGAATAAACAATAAAACGTGAAGTAATATTTCAGCTGGCGAATAATACCCCATAGTAATCACTCTGCGCAACTGCGCGGTCTTTTTCGAATTGCGGGCTGTAGTCTCCCTTCTGCCATTGTCCTGTAACTTCCGGACTTCAGCCTGCTCCTTATCTGACTCACAACATTATCCCGCCCGGGAGGATTCATGGCATTTAAACACTATGACGTGGTCAGGGCGGCATCGCCGTCAGACCTTGCGAAACGACTGACACAAAAACTGAAGGAGGGCTGGCAGCCGTTTGGTAGTCCGGTGGCCATAACCCCTTATACCCTGATGCAGGCGATTGCAGCAGAAGGTGATGTGGTCGTCAGTGGTGCAACTGAGCCGGAGTGGTACTACGTCATCGTACTGGCCGGGCAATCCAATGCCATGGCTTACGGTGAAGGGCTTCCGCTTCCGGATTCATACGATGCGCCCCATCCGCGCATTAAGCAACTGGCCCGTCGTAACACAGTGACTCCCGGTGGTGAAGTATGCGTATTTAACGACATCATTCCTGCTGACCATTGTCTGCATGATGTTCAGGATATGAGTACGATTAACCATCCCCGGGCTGACCTGAGCAAAGGGCAGTACGGCTGTGTCGGACAGGGCTTACATATTGCCAAAAAACTGCTTCCGTATATCCCTAATAATGCGGGGATCCTGCTGGTACCATGCTGTCGTGGTGGTTCGGCATTCACCCAGGGCACGGAGGGGACATTCAGCGAGTCCACGGGAGCCAGTCAGGATTCGGCTCGCTGGGGAGTGGGTAAGCCGTTATATCAGGATCTGCTTTTCCGCACGAAGGCAGCATTGCAGAAAAACCCGAAAAACGTTTTGCTGGCGATATGCTGGATGCAGGGGGAATTCGATATGACGAATGCCAGTTACGCCCAGCAGCCAGCAGCATTTCTTGCAATGGTACAGCAGTTCCGTGCTGACCTTGCCGGGCTGGCAGCGCAGTGTCACGGTGGAAGTCCGGCATCAGTCCCCTGGATTTGTGGCGACACGACATACGCGTGGAAACAAGAACACGGTACGCAATATGAAGTGGTATATGGTGCATATAAAGGTAAAGAATCCCAGCAGATTTATTTTGTTCCCTTTATGACCGATGGTAGCGGAGTTAATACACCGACAAACAACCCGTCAGAAGATCCTGATATTGTCGGGTCTGGTTATTACGGTTCGGCATCCCGAACGAACAAAAACTGGGTATCATCAAATCGCCCGACGCATTTCAGCTCATGGGCGCGTCGTGGCATTATTCCCGATCGTATGGCAACTGCTATTCTGAACGTAGCCGGTCGCACCTTAGCCTTCATTAGTGGTAAGGCACCGGAAATCAAACTCTCGCCCGGCGGCGACACGCCATCGGGGCCGTCTGAAGATGCATCCATACGCACAATCTCCCTGTTGCCGACAGCCGGAGACGCTGCTGCGCAGGGCTGGAGCATTAAGAATGGCGGAATTCAGTTGTCAGATGGTGTATTTAAGATCACCAAGCAGAGCAATAAAGCCTGGTCCCTGACGCGCCCGGTGGATGACGCAGTCTCCCTGCTGACACGGGGTGGCAGACTGAGCTGTAAGTTTCGACTGTCAGGCGCACTGACCAACAATCAGTTCGGTCTGGGAATTTATCTGTATACCGATGTAGCGTTACCTGACGTCGTGGCGATGACCGGGACTGGTAACCCGTTCCTGATGTCGTTCTTCACCCAGACCACAGACGGCAAACTGAATCTGATGCATCACAAGAAAGCAGGAAACACAAAGTTGGGCGAGTTCGGGAATTACAGTAACGACTGGCAGACGCTGGAGCTGGTGTTCACCGCCGGCAGTGCCACGGTTACTCCGAAACTGAATGGAGTGGCTGGCCCGGCATTCCAGGTCATAAAAGACAGTCTGACACTGGGGCTGAATGCGCTGACGCTGACGGATATTACCAAAAATGCAGCGTATGGCGTTGAGATAGAAAGTCTGGTGCTGGAGATAAATGCACCGGCATCATCATAAAAAGTGAGCCAGCCAAATGGAAGGTATCGTTAAACTCACCGGTAGTGTCAGTGGGTCGTCTGAGATGCCTGCATGAGTTATCAGAGCCATCAGTACTTAACTGGTGGCTTTTTTTATTGTTGTCAGCTTCCGGATAACGGGAGACGGGGTATGTACCAGATGGAAAAAATCACAACAGGTGTGTCATACACCACGTCAGCGGTGGGAACGGGCTACTGGTTCCTGCAGTTGCTGGACAGGGTTTCCCCGTCTCAGTGGGCGGCAATAGGCGTGCTGGGGAGTCTGCTGTTTGGGCTGCTGACATATCTGACTAACCTGTATTTCAAAATCAGAGAGGACCGTCGTAAGGCTGCACGGGGAGAGTAATTCAATGACTCAAAACTATAAACTGATTGTGAAAGGGATCCGCAATTTTGAGAATAAAGTTACGGTAACTTTAGCGTTACGGGACAAAAAACGCTTTGACGGTGAAATTTTTGACCTGGACATCTCGCTGGACCGTGTTGAAGGTGCCGCGCTGGAGTTTTATGAGGCAGCAGCCAGAAGGAGCATCAGACAGGTCTTCCTGGATGTTGCTGCCGGGTTATGTGAAGGGGATGAGCAGTCGCCGGAAAAGCGCCCCGTAATTTTAGAGGCGCAGGATGTGTTGATAACCTACAGAGGAAAACTACCGGGAATAATTACGGGTTCTCTGAAGAGTCCGCCGAAATGGTAATTTTACCAGCATATTTTTCATCCAGTAATACAGCAAGCCGCCTGAAAGAGTCTTGTTGTTCCTGAGACCATTTGGGATTGCATGATTCAAACTGGATTGATGCCAGCGTTGATTGCATCTGTTCCCTTGGAATTGAGAATGCCAGATATGAGAAGGCGACGGTAAGGGTATTCACGTCTTCCCGAAGCCTGGAAATGCTGTCGAGCAACTCCTGTAGAGAAATGGTGTTATTGTCCATAAATAATCCTCATGATTGTATTGACCTGTTAGCAGCCTGAGGCAACAGGCTGGAACTGATAAACATATCCAGGGCTCAGAAACCGATAAATCCTGATAAATATCCATGAACGCAAAAATCAGATACGGCCTGTCGGCTGCCGTTCTGGCGCTGATTGCCGCTGGTGCGCCTGCGCCTGACATTCTCGACCAGTTTCTGGATGAAAAGGAAGGTAACCACACCACGGCATACCGTGATGGCGCGGGTATCTGGACCATCTGCCGCGGTGCCATCCTGGTGGATGGCAAACCTGTCGTTCCGGGCATGAAGTTGTCGAAGGAAAAATGCGACCGGGTTAACGCCATTGAGCGTGATAAGGCGCTGGCATGGGTGGAGAAAAACATCAAAGTGCCATTGACCGAACCCCAGAAAGCGGGGATCGCGTCATTCTGTCCGTACAACATTGGTCCCGGTAAGTGTTTCCCGTCGACGTTTTACAGACGAATTAATGCTGGCGATCGCAGGGGAGCATGTGAGGCGATTCGCTGGTGGATTAAGGACGGTGGCAGAGACTGCCGTATTCGTTCAAATAACTGCTATGGACAGGTCTCACGGCGTGACCAGGAGAGCGCGCTGGCGTGCTGGGGAATTGACAAATAAGCAGAATATTTTGTTGAAAAATGACGTTGGCTAATGCGGACGGATAACACGAAATCCTGAGAACTGGCAAAACCTAAGTGAATAAAAGTAAAAACCCCGTTTGTTGGCTGCAAGCGGGGTTTTGTGTTTCTGACCTTGGATAAGGCAAGGGAGAACATGGAAAAGTATAAACGAATTCTGTTGAGGTTGACTATGAAAAACGGCCTTGAACTGAAAGCGCCTGTAACTGATGACATCAGCAGAGCACTGGCTTTTGCCATTAAGTGGGTGGCGGTCGGTGTTGCTGTGTCCCCGATGCTGTATGGGCTGGCAAAACTGGTCATTGCGTTGAAATCGTGAAGGGAGGATTAAGCATGTCAGACAAACTCATAACGCTGGCGAAGATCCTCTGTGTAATTGTCGGCATTTCATTTTCACTAATGCTGGTTGCTCTTTTTCTTTCCATGGCCTGGATGATGTTGTCTTCGTCGGGGCTGCTGGGGTGAACATAAACCGAATGCTTTCCGCGTTTATCGTTATTCTGCTGGTGGCCTGTGGAGCGCTGTGGATGGCAACAGACCATTACCGTGATAACGCGATTACCTACAAAGCGCAGCGCGATAACAAAGCCAGTGAACTGAAGCTGGCGAACGCAACCATTACTGATATGCAGGTGCGCCAGCGCGATGTTGCTGCGCTCGATGCAAAATACTCGAGGGAATTAGCCGATGCGAGAGCTGAAAATGAAACTCTTCGCGCTGACGTTGCCGCTGGTCGTAAGCGCCTGCGTATCAACGCCACCTGTCCAGGTCCCGTGCGTGAAGCCACCGGCACCGCCCGCGTGGATAATGCAACCGGCCCCCAACTGGCAGACACCGCTGAACGGGATTATTTCACTCTCAGAGAACGGTTGATGCTGATGCAGAAGCAGCTGGAAGGGGCGCAGGACTATATCCGCACTCAGTGCCTGAAATAGGTTTTGCTGATGCGCGGTATTGTCGCCGTATCCCCGCATTAACAGAGACCGCAGCCCGACAGGGAGACTCCTCTGCGCGAGTGTGCGGGGATAATCAAAAACGACACACACCGGGGTTTACCGCGTTAACGGAGCGCGGCGTTGTCCCCTCATAGTCGCCTGTCCGGTGCGATGGTGGAAGAAGCCGGATGTTTATCACTATTAATTGATGACACAGAAATGGATTCATTGAATTTCAGCACGTTTTTGTATTCGTGTTATTGAACATCTGTTTATTTTACTTTTAACATATTGATAATAAAAAGAGCTGTAAATCTTTAGATGAGTCGATTTTGTCCGGGGAAGTTCAAATGGATTTTATGCTGACGGTTTCTGGAGTGGTTATCCTGTCCATTGCTTATACTGCAGATAAATATGGCTGCCATTTGTTATCACGTATTGGCGCTTATTGTTCGTTGATGCTGATTTTCTCGTCGCTTTTTTTTGAGTAAGTTATATTAATTATAACAAATAATTTTCTGTGTTATTTTTTCAGGCTATCCCGTCAGAGGGGAAGCCTGTACTGCCAGGGAGCGAATGGAAAACTGATGTGTCCGGTAACTGCGTGTTCTGTGAACACCATGTTACTTAATTATGTAATTCATACCCGAACTCTCTGTTGACAGCCTTCTTCTGCAGGCTTCAATAACCCACGCTGAAAAGTTTCCTGAACCTTTCAGATCAAGAGCGATGTTAATTTGTTCAATCATCTGGTTTGGAAATCGGATGTTGCGGGTTGTTGTTCTGCGGGTTCTGTTCTTTGATGACATAATGTTTCCCCATATTCAGTGTTGCTGATTTGTATTATCTGAAGTTGCTTTTACGTTAATTTGACGCAGATCAATTAATACGATACCTGCGTCATAATTGATTATTTCTCGTGGTTTGATGGCGTACACACATGTTGTGATAAACCTTATATAGATGATAATAATTATCATTTCGTGGGTCCTTTCCGGCGATCCGACCGGTTACGGGGCGGCGACCTCGCGGGTTTTCGCTATTTATGAAAATTTTTAGGGAAAAATCAGATCCGTTCTTCTTCTTTTTAACTGATTGATTATCAATAGAATTTTAAAAATATAAAAGGATCTGACAAAGGCTGTTTTTGTTAGAAAACGCCATTTTCAGATCCTTTCTGGTTCCCGGGGGAGTGTATGAACGTCAATAAGAAAAAACTGGCCGATATTTTTGGCGTTGATGTCAGGACCATCACCGCCTGGCAGAGTCAGGGGTTACCACTAGTTTCTGGTGGAGGGAAAGGGACTGAATCAGTTTTTGATACAACTGCTGCCATTCAGTGGTATGCGCAGAGGGAAGCTGATATTGAAAACGAAAAACTCCGTAAAGAGATCGAGGATTTGAGGGCTGCCAGCGAATCAGACCTTCAGCCCTGCACCATTGATTACGAACGTTACCGACTGACGAAGGCACAGGCCGATGCACAGGAGCTGAAAAATGCTCGTGAGGAAGGCCTTGTCCTCGAGACGGAGTTATTTACCTACATCTTTCAGCGAGTGGCACAGAATATATCAGGGATCCTTGTCCGTGTCCCTCAGACACTGCAGCGTAAATACCCTGATATATCACCCGTACATCTTGATGCTGTGAAAACTGAAATCGCGAAAGCATCCGATGTGGCTTCTGAAGCCGGTGAGAATGTGCGCAGGTGGATTGATGATTTCAGACGAACTGAGGGCGGCTAATTCTGCAGGAGCGATAGCAACCGGCCTCCTTGCGCTAAAAATTCCTGTCCCTCTGACGACAGTTCAGTGGGCAGATCGACATTATTACCTTCCGAAAGAGTCATCTTACACCCCGGGGCGGTGGGAAACACTGCCGTTTCAGGTTGCCATCATGAACAGCATGGGGAATGACCGGATCCGCACTGTTAATCTGATTAAATCTGCCCGTGTTGGTTATACAAAGATGTTGCTGGGAGTGGAGGCTTATTTTATTGAGCATAAATCACGCAACAGCCTTCTTTTCCAGCCCACGGATTCTGCTGCTGAAGATTTTATGAAATCTCATGTGGAACCCACGATCAGGGATGTGCCGGTTTTACTCGATCTTGCACCGTGGTTTGGGCGTAAACATCGTGATAATACCCTCACGCTGAAACGTTTTTCATCGGGCGTGGGCTTCTGGTGCCTGGGCGGGGCTGCCGCTAAAAACTACCGTGAAAAATCCGTGGACGTGGTCTGCTATGACAAACTTTCCTCGTTCGAACCGGATGTCGAAAAAGAGGGGTCGCCAACCCTGCTTGGGGATAAACGTATTGAGGGCTCTGTATGGCCCAAATCCATTCGCGGCTCGACGCCTAAAATCAAAGGCACCTGCCAGATCGAAAAAGCGGCCAACGAGTCGGCGCATTTCATGCGTTTTTATGTGCCCTGCCCACACTGTGGGGAGGAGCAGTATCTGAAATTTGGCGATGAATCCACGCCTTTTGGCCTTAAATGGGAGAAGGACAGCCCCGAAAGCGTTTTCTACCTCTGTGAACATCATGGCTGCGTGATCCATCAGTCTGAGCTTGACCAGAGCAACGGGCGGTGGATCTGTGAAAACACGGGGATGTGGACCCGTGACGGTCTGACGTTTTTCAGCGCCGCGGATAATGAAATTCCGCCGCCGCGCTCCATCACGTTCCATATCTGGACGGCGTACAGTCCGTTCACCACCTGGGTACAGATAGTCTATGACTGGCTGGATGCACTGAAAGATCCCAACGGCCTGAAAACCTTTGTGAACACCACGCTGGGCGAGACCTGGGAAGAGGCCGTGGGCGAAAAACTCGATCACCAGGTACTGATGGATAAGGTCGTGCATTACACGGCGGCGGTGCCAGCCCGGGTGGTTTATCTGACGGCGGGCATTGACTCGCAGCGAAACCGTTTTGAGATGTATGTCTGGGGATGGGCACCGGGAGAGGAAGCTTTTCTGGTGGATAAAATCATCATTATGGGCCGTCCCGATGAGGAAGAGACGCTGTTACGTGTGGATGCGGCGATCAACAAAAAATACTGCCATGCAGACGGAACCGAAATGACCATTTCCCGTGTCTGCTGGGACACCGGGGGGATCGATGGTGAAATTGTCTATCAGAGGTCAAAAAAACACGGTGTTTTCCGGGTGCTGCCGGTAAAAGGCGCATCTGTCTATGGCAAGCCGGTGATCACCATGCCGAAAACCCGCAATCAGCGGGGCGTGTATCTGTGTGAAGTGGGGACGGACACCGCAAAAGAAATTCTCTATGCCCGTATGAAAGCCGATCCCACTCCTGCGGATGAAGCCACGTCGTATGCCATCCGTTTTCCTGATGATCCGGAGATTTTTTCGCAGACAGAGGCGCAGCAACTGGTCGCGGAAGAGCTTGTGGAGAAGTGGGAAAAAGGAAAGATGCGTCTGCTGTGGGATAACAAAAAGCGGCGTAACGAAGCGCTGGACTGCCTGGTGTATGCCTATGCGGCATTACGTGTGTCCGTGCAACGCTGGCAGCTTGATCTGGCTGTACTGGCAAAATCCCGGGAAGAAGAGACGACCCGGCCAACCCTTAAAGAACTGGCAGCGAAGCTGTCCGGAGGAGTGAATGGTTACAGTCGCTGAACTGCAGGCGCTGCGTCAGGCGCGCCTTGATTTATTAACCGGTAAACGGGTGGTGTCTGTCCAGAAAGATGGTCGCAGAATTGAATATACGGAGGCTTCTCTGGATGAGCTTAACCGGGCGATCAATGATGCGGAGTCGGTACTGGGGACAACCCGACGTCGCCGTCGTCCGCTGGGAGTGAGGTTATGAAACGAACGCCTGTCCTGATTGATGTGAACGGCGTTCCGCTTCGTGAGAGTCTCAGCTACAACGGGGGCGGCGCAGGATTTGGCGGGCAAATGGCGGAGTGGTTGCCACCGGCGCAGAGTGCCGATGCAGCCCTGCTGCCTGCGTTGCGTCTGGGGAATGCCCGGGCAGATGATCTGGTGCGCAATAACGGGATAGCGGCTAATGCGGTGGCCCTGCATAAGGATCATATTGTCGGGCATATGTTTCTGATCAGCTACCGTCCGAACTGGCGCTGGCTGGGGATGCGGGAGACTGCGGCAAAAAGTTTTGTCGATGAGGTGGAGGCGGCCTGGTCGGAATACGCCGAAGGGATGTTTGGCGAGATCGACGTGGAAGGGAAACGCACGTTTACGGAATTTATCCGTGAAGGTGTGGGCGTTCATGCGTTTAACGGCGAAATCTTTGTGCAGCCGGTCTGGGATACGGAGAGCACGCAACTGTTTCGTACGCGTTTTAAAGCCGTGAGTCCGAAACGGGTGGACACGCCAGGACACGGTATGGGGAACCGTTTTCTGCGGGCCGGTGTGGAGGTCGATCGATATGGTCGTGCCGTTGCGTACCATATCTGTGAGGATGATTTTCCGTTCTCTGGGAGTGGACGATGGGAACGGATCCCGCGTGAACTTCCCACCGGGCGTCCGGCCATGCTGCATATTTTCGAGCCGGTGGAGGACGGGCAGACCCGTGGAGCCAATCAGTTTTACAGCGTAATGGAACGGCTGAAGATGCTCGATTCCCTGCAGGCAACACAGCTTCAGTCGGCCATAGTGAAGGCGATGTATGCAGCGACGATTGAAAGTGACCTTGATACCGAAAAGGCCTTTGAATATATCGCCGGTGCGCCGCAGGGGCAGAAGGATAATCCGCTTATTAATATTCTGGATAAGTTCTCCACCTGGTATGACACGAATAGCGTGACGCTGGGCGGTGTCAAAATTCCGCACCTTTTCCCCGGTGATGATCTGAAACTTCAGACCGCGCAGGATTCAGACAATGGATTTTCGGCGCTTGAACAGGCGCTGCTGCGGTATATCGCCGCCGGTCTTGGCGTTTCCTACGAACAGTTGTCCCGTGATTACTCGAAGGTCAGTTATTCAAGTGCCCGCGCATCCGCCAATGAGTCGTGGCGCTATTTTATGGGGCGGCGAAAATTTATTGCGTCCCGGCTGGCCACGCAGATGTTTTCCTGCTGGCTGGAAGAGGCACTTCTTCGGGGGATTATTCGTCCGCCACGGGCACGTTTTGATTTTTATCAGGCGCGATCAGCCTGGTCACGGGCTGAGTGGATTGGAGCCGGAAGAATGGCCATTGACGGGCTCAAGGAGGTTCAGGAATCAGTGATGCGCATTGAGGCCGGACTGAGCACGTATGAGAAAGAGCTGGCGCTGATGGGCGAGGATTATCAGGACATTTTCCGCCAGCAGGTCAGGGAATCTGCAGAGCGGGAAAAAGCCGGACTCTCACGTCCGGTGTGGATAGCGCAGGCGTATCAGCAGCAGATAGCGGAGAGTCGCAGGCCGGAAGAGGAGACAACACCACGTGAGACGTAATCTTTCACACATTATTGCCGCAGCATTCAATGAACCGCTGCTTCTGGAGCCCGCCTATGCGCGGGTTTTCTTTTGCGCGCTCGGGCGCGAGATGGGGGCAGCAAGTCTTTCGGTACCACAACAGCAGGTACAGCTTGATGCTCCCGGAATGCTGGCTGAAACGGACGAGTACATGGCCGGAGGTAAACGACCGGCCCGTGTTTACCGGGTGGTGAACGGTATTGCTGTACTGCCGGTGACCGGCACGCTGGTGCACCGGCTGGGCGGTATGCGGCCATTTTCCGGAATGACAGGCTATGACGGCATTGTCGCCTGTCTTCAGCAGGCAATGGCAGATAGCCAGGTGCGGGGCGTACTGCTGGACATTGACAGTCCGGGCGGGCAGGCCGCCGGCGCGTTTGACTGCGCTGACATGATTTACCGCCTCCGTCAGCAGAAGCCGGTCTGGGCACTGTGCAATGACACGGCCTGTTCTGCAGCCATGCTGCTGGCGTCGGCCTGCTCCCGACGGCTGGTTACCCAGACATCCCGTATCGGCTCCATTGGCGTGATGATGAGCCATGTCAGCTATGCCGGTCATCTGGCGCAGGCCGGGGTGGATATCACGCTGATTTATGCCGGGGCGCACAAGGTGGATGGCAATCAGTTTGAAGCCTTACCGGCAGAGGTGCGTCAGGACATGCAGCAGCGGGTTGATGCGGCGCACCGGATGTTTGCCGAAAAAGTGGCGATGTATACGGGGCTGTCTGTGGAAGCTGTCACGGGGACAGAGGCTGCCGTTTTTGAAGGTCAGTCCGCTATTAAGGCCGGACTGGCGGATGAATTAATCAATGCGTCGGATGCCATCAGCGTGATGGCTGCGGCGCTGAACACTCATGATACAGGAGGCACTATGCCGCAATTAACTGCAACGGAAGCTGCCGCGCAGGAGAACCAGCGAGTGATGGGGATCCTGACGTGTCAGGAAGCGAAAGGACGTGAACAGCTTGCCACGATGCTGGCAGGACAACAGGGCATGAGCATTGAACAGGCCCGGGCGATTCTGGCCGCGGCGGCACCACAGCAGCCGGTGGCATCCGCGCAGAGTGAAGCCGATCGCATTATGGCGTGTGAAGAAGCGAAAGGTCGTGAACAACTGGCGGCAACGCTGGCGGCGATGCCGGAGATGACGGTGGAAAAAGCCCGCCCGATCCTGGCTGCCTCACCGCAGGCGAATGCCGGGCCCTCACTTCGTGATCAGATCATGGCCCTGGATGAGGCAAAAGGGGCAGAAGCGCAGGCTGAAAAACTGGCGGCCTGCCCGGGAATGACCGTGGAGAACGCCCGGGCTGTGCTGGCTGCGGGATCAGGTAAGGCCGAACCGGTCTCTGCATCCACAACCGCCTTGTTTGAACATTTCATGGCGAATCATTCACCGGCAGCGGTGCGGGGTGGCGTGTCACAGACGTCAGCAGACGGTGATGCGGACGTGAAAATGCTCATGGCCATGCCATGAAGTCAGTGCTGACCATCAATATGAGGTTTTAACAAAATGGTGACGAAAACCATCACTGAACAGCGTGCGGAAGTACATATTTTTGCCGGTAATGATCCGGCTCATACCGCCACAGGCAGCAGCGGGATTTCTTCTGCAACACCGGCTCTGACGCCCCTGATGCTGGATGAAGCCACCGGGAAACTGGTGGTCTGGGATGGACAGAAAGCCGGTAGTGCGGTTGGCATACTGGTACTGCCGCTTGAAGGCACAGAGACGGTGCTGACCTATTACAAGTCGGGGACCTTTGCGACGGAGGCAATCCGCTGGCCTGACAGTGTGGATGAACACAAAAAGGCAAATGCCTTTGCCGGCACAGCCCTGAGTCACGCGGCTCTGCCGTAACACGTTATCAGGCCACCATGGCGGCCTGACTGATTTCTGAATGAAAGGAACTGATTTATGGGATTGTTTACGACCCGCCAGTTACTCGGTTATACCGAACAAAAAGTGAAATTCCGTGCGCTGTTTCTGGAGCTGTTTTTCCGCCGTACGGTGAATTTCCACACCGAAGAGGTGATGCTGGACAAAATTACCGGAAAAACGCCGGTGGCGGCCTATGTCTCCCCGATCGTTGAAGGAAAAGTGCTTCGCCATCGCGGTGGTGAAACCCGCGTGTTACGTCCGGGCTACGTCAAGCCCAAACACGAATTTAATTACCAGCAGGCGGTTGAGCGCCTTCCTGGTGAAGATCCGGCTCAGCTGAACGACCCGGCCTACCGTCGTCTGCGTATCATTACCGATAACCTCAAACAGGAAGAGCACGCCATTGTCCAGGTGGAAGAAATGCAGGCGGTGAATGCCGTGCTGTATGGCAAATACACCATGGAAGGGGATCAGTTTGATACTGTCGAGGTGGATTTCGGGCGCTCTGAAGGAAATAACATTGAGCAGGCTGACGGTAAAAAATGGTCTGAGCAGGACCGTGATACGTTTGATCCGACGCATGATATTGACCTCTACTGCGATCAGGCCAGCGGCCTTGTGAATATCGCCATTATGGACGGTACGGTCTGGCGTCTGCTGAATGGCTTTAAGCTGTTCCGCGAAAAACTGGATACCCGTCGCGGCTCAAATTCACAACTCGAAACGGCAGTGAAAGATCTGGGCGCAGTGGTGTCCTTCAAGGGGTATTACGGCGATCTGGCCATTGTGGTGGCGAAAACGTCTTATGTGGCAGAGGACGGTACCGAAAAACGTTATCTGCCGGAGGGCATGCTGGTGCTGGGGAATACGGCGGCAGAGGGGATTCGTTGCTATGGTGCCATTAAGGATGCACAGGCGTTGTCTGAAGGAGTGGTGGCTTCTTCCCGTTACCCGAAACACTGGCTGACCGTGGGCGATCCGTCCTGTGAATTCACCATGACGCAGTCCGCTCCGCTGATGGTGCTGCCGGATCCGGATGAGTTTGTGGTGGTACAGGTGAAATAATCCGTGAGCGGGGGCGAAATGCCCCCGTGTCTTTTTTCACAGGAGGCTGAGATGGCAACAAAAGAAGAAAATCTGAATCGTCTTCGTCAACTGGCTGGCCTGCTGGGGCGCGAGGCGGATATGTCGGGGAGTGCTGCGGATATTGCTCAACGTGTGTCTGAGTGGGAAGAGGAGCTTGCTGTTTCCCCGGAGGGCATTATGCACTCTGATGAGAGCGGGGCTGATCAAAATCACACAGACGATGGTGAGCAGTTGAACAACACGGATGCTCCGGATGATGTTAAAGCCGTCCGGGTACGGAAGTGCCTGCAAGTAATGGGGTATTGCCCGGAGACAGGTCGTCCCGTTGAGCTGGCGTTACGGGGTATGCGTGTTCTGGTGCCATCATCACTGGCAACGGCCATGATACAGCACGGAACGGCTGAATATGCGTGATTTTCAGAATGCCTTTGATGCTGCCCTCGCCGGGGTAGACAGTACGATCGTTGAAGTGATGGGGCTCTGTGCGCAGTTCACCTCGGGGGCACAGTGTGGCAGCGAAGTTCAGGGGGTTTTTGACGATCCGGAGTCGCTGGGGTTTGCCGGTGGCGGGGTCCGTATTGAAGGAAGCAGCCCGTCATTATTTGTGCGGACGGATACGGTTCGTGCCGTGCGGCGTGGTGACACGCTGACCATTAATGGTGAGATATTCTGGGTGGATCGTGTTTCTCCGGATGACGGGGGCAGCTGTTATCTCTGGCTCAACCGTGGTCAACCACCCGCAGTTAACCGGCGACGATAAACGCAGGGTGAAATTATGGCGATAAAAGGGCTTGATCAGGCGATTGACAATCTGAGCCGGGTTCGTAAAAACGCCATTCCGGCGGCTTCAGCAATGGCCATTAACCGCGTGGCCACAACGGCGATTAATCAGTCTTCATCACAGGTTGCCCGGGAGACAAAGGTTCGCCGGAAACTGGTTAAGGAACGGTCCAGACTGAAACGGGCGACGGTCAGAAATCCGAATGCCAGAATTATCGTTAACCGCGGTGATCTCCCTGTGATTAAGCTGGGGATCAGGATGCTGGGGCGTCGCCCGAACAGCATACTTAAAGCCGGTCAGCATCGGTATCAGCGGGCATTTATTCAGCGATTAAAAAATGGTCGCTGGCATGTCATGCAGCGTGTGGCCGGGAAAAACCGTTACCCCATTGATGTGGTGAAAATCCCGATGGCGGCCCCACTGAAACAGGCATTTGATGAGAATGTTGACCGTATCCGGCGTGAACGCCTGCCTAAAGAACTGGCATACGCGCTGAAACAACAACTGAGGATTGCGATAAAACGATGAAACACACTGACATTCGTGCCGCAGTGCTGGATGCACTCGAGCAGCATGAACACGGGGCGACGCTGTTTGATGGTCGCCCCGTTGTTTTTGACGAAGAGGATTTTCCTGCGATCGCGGTTTATCTGACGGATGCAGAGTATACCGGTGAAGAGCTGGATGCAGATACCTGGCGGGCCACACTGCATATTGAGGTGTTTTTACCGGCACAGGTACCGGATTCAGAGCTCGATCAGTGGATGGAAAGCCGGATTTACCCGGCGATGACCGCGATCCCGGCACTGGCAGGACTGATTACCACGATGGTTACGCAGGGCTATGAGTATCGTCGTGATGACGATATGGCGTTATGGAGTTCTGCAGATCTGACTTATTCCATTACATACGAGATGTGAGGACGATATGGCAACACCAAATCCCCTTGAGCCGGTAAAAGGTGCCGGTACCACTCTGTGGGTTTACAACGGCAAGGGTGATGCTTATGCAAACCCGTTGTCAGACGATGACTGGCAGCGACTGGCTAAGGTGAAGGATCTGACGCCGGGCGAGATGACGGCAGAATCCTACGATGATAACTACCTGGATGATGAAGACGCGGACTGGACCGCGACCGGGCAGGGGCAGAAATCTGCAGGTGATACCAGTTTTACGCTGGCCTGGAAACCGGGAGAGGAAGGCCAGAAAGGGCTTATAGGCTGGTTTGAAAGCGGCGATGTCCGGGCCTATAAAATCCGTTTTCCGAATGGCACGGTGGATGTGTTTCGTGGCTGGGTCAGCAGTATCGGTAAGGCCGTGACGGCGAAAGAAGTGATCACCCGCACGGTGAAAGTCACTAACGTGGGTAAACCTTCTGTAGCGGAAGAACGCAGCAAAATTACGCCGGTCAGTGCGATTAAGGTGACGCCGACATCCGGTACGGTGGCAAAAGGGAAAACAACCACCCTGACGGTTTCTTTTGAGCCGGAAAGTGCAACCGACAAGACGTTCAGAGCGGTTTCCGCCGATCCGTCGAAAGCCACCATTAGTGTGAAAGATATGACAATTACGGTAAACGGCGTGGCGACAGGTAAGGTGCAGATCCCTGTGGTGAGCGGAAATGGTCAGTTCGCCGCAGTGGCTGAAGTCACCGTTACTGAAGCGGGCGCTGCAGGGTAAACGGAGGTAATACATGTTTCTGAAAACAGAACAATTTGAATATAACGGTGTGTCTGTCACGCTTTCCGAATTGTCTGCGCTGCAGCGTATCGAGCATCTTGCCCTCCTGAAACGGCGTGCAGAACAGGCAGAATCCTGCGGCAACCTGCAGGTAAGCGTGGAAGATCTCGTCAGAACCGGCGCGTTTCTGGTGGCGATGTCCCTGTGGCATAACCATCCACAGAAAACGCAGTCACCGTCAATGAATGAGGCCGTGATGAAGATAGAGCAGGAAGTGCTCACCACCTGGCCTGCCGATGCCATTGCCCGGGCGGAAGACGTGGTGTTGTGCCTGTCCGGGATGATCGAAGCTGTTCGTCCGGATACTGATATTACTGAAGTGGCGAAAAATAACACGCTGACTGATGATGATTTTTCTGCGGGAAAGTCTTTGACGGCGAGCTGAACTTTGCCCTCAGACTGGCGCGTGAGATGGGGAGACCCGACTGGCGCGCCATGCTTGCCGGGATGACATCCACCGAATATGCCGACTGGCACCGTTTTTACCGCACGCATTATTTTCAGGATACCCAGCTGGATATGCATTTTTCCGGGCTGACGTACGCTGTACTCAGCCTGTTTTTTTGCGATCCGGATATGCATCCCTCTGATTTCAGTCTGCTTGTCCCCCGGCATGAGGAAGAGCAGGTGGAGAGGCCGGATGAGGACAAAATGCTGATGCAGAAAGCGGCAGGACTTGCCGGAGGCGTCCGGTTCGGTGGGGACGGAGGGCGCGATATTTTATCGTCTGCGGATGTGGCGGATGTCATGGTGGATGATGCCGCATTAATGATGGCTTCAGCGGGGATTCCGGGAGGTGTGAGATATGTCCCAGCCGGTTGGTGATCTTGTTATTGACCTGAGTCTGGATGCTGTCCGTTTCGATGAGCAGATGAGCCGGGTAAGGCGTCATTTTTCAGGTCTGGATACCGACGCCAGAAAAACCGCCAGTGCTGTTGAACAGGGCCTGAGCCGCCAGGCGCTGGCTGCACAAAAAGCCGGGATTTCCGTCGGGCAGTATAAAGCGGCCATGCGAACCCTGCCCGCACAGTTTACGGATATCGCCACGCAGCTTGCCGGTGGTCAGAATCCCTGGCTGATCCTGCTGCAACAGGGCGGTCAGGTGAAGGACTCCTTCGGCGGGATGATCCCCATGTTCAGGGGGCTCGCCGGTGCGATCACCCTGCCGATGGTCGGGGTCACCTCGCTGGCGGTGGCGACAGGTGCGCTGGTGTACGCCTGGTACCAGGGAGATTCCACGCTTTCAGCGTTTAATAAAACCCTGGTTCTTTCCGGTAATCAGTCCGGACTGACTGCCGATCGTATGCTGACTCTCTCAAGAGCCGGGCAGGCAGCAGGGCTGACGTTTAACCAGGCGAGAGAGTCACTGGCAGCCCTGATGAATGCCGGTGTGCGTGGTGGTGAACAGTTTGATGCCATCAACCAGAGTGTCGCGCGTTTTGCGTCTGCATCCGGTGTGGAGGTGGATAAAGTCGCTGAAGCCTTCGGGAAGCTGACCACTGACCCGACGTCGGGACTGATGGCGATGGCGCGCCAGTTCCGTAACGTGACGGCAGAGCAGATTGCGTATGTTGCACAGCTGCAGCGTTCCGGAGACGAGGCCGGGGCATTGCAGGCGGCGAACGATATCGCCACGAAAGGCTTTGATGAGCAGACCCGTCGCCTGAAAGAAAACATGGGAACACTGGAGACCTGGGCGGATAAAACAGGGAAGGCATTCAAATCGATGTGGGATGCCATTCTGGATATCGGTCGTCCTGAATCCTCAGCGGATATGCTCGCCAGTGCGCAGAAGGCATTTGATGAGGCGGATAAAAAATGGCAGTGGTACCAGAGCCGGAGCCAGCGCCGGGGAAAGACCTCCTCTTTTCGTGCGAACCTTCAGGGGGCATGGGATGACCGGGAAAATGCCCGTCTGGGTCTGGCAGCGGCCACGCTGCAGTCGGATATGGAAAAAGCCGGTGAACTGGCGGCAAGGGACCGGGCTGAGCGTGAGGCGTCACAGCTGAAGTATACCGGAGAGGCGCAGAAGGCGTATGAGCGCCTGCAGACGCCGCTGGATAAATATACCGCCCGTCAGAAAGAGCTGAATAAGGCCCTGAAAGACGGAAAAATCCTGCAGGCGGATTACAACACGCTGATGGCGTCGGCAAAAAAGGATTATGAATCGACGCTGAAAAAGCCGTCAGGTGTGAAGGTGTCTGCCGGTGAGCGCCAGGAAGACCGGGCGCATGCAGCCATGCTGGCGCTTGAAACCGAGCTCAGGACGCTGGAAAAACACAGCGGTGTGAATGAGAAAATCAGCCAGCAGCGCCGGGATTTATGGGAAGCGGAAAATCAGTATGTGGTCCTGAAAGAGGCCGCCACGAAACGGCAGTTATCTGAGCAGGAAAAATCCCTGCTGGCCCATGAGAAAGAAACGCTGGAGTACAAACGCCAGCTGGCTGAGCTGGGCGACAAGATTGAACACCAGAAACGGCTGAATGAGCTGGCACAGCAGGCGGCGCGGTTTGAACAGCAGCAGAGCGCGAAGCAGGCGGCAATCAGCGCAAAAGCCCGCGGACTCACCGACCGTCAGGCGCAGCGGGAGTCGGAAGAGCAGCGCCTTCGTGAGGTGTACGGTGATAATCCGGCTGCGCTGGCGAAGGCCACATCTGCACTGAAGAACACCTGGTCTGCGGAGGAGCAGCTTCGTGGAAGCTGGATGGCCGGGATGAAGTCCGGCTGGGGCGAGTGGGCGGAAAGTGCGACGGACAGTTTTTCGCAGGTTAAAAACGCGGCCACGCAGACCTTTGACGGTATTGCACAGAATATGGCAGCGATGCTGACCGGCAGCGAACAGAACTGGCGTGGTTTCACCCGTTCTGTGCTGTCCATGCTGACAGAGATTTTTCTGAAGCAGGCGATGGTGGGGATAGTCGGGAGTATCGGCAGCGCCATTGGCGGGGCTGTTGGTGGCGGCGCATCCGCGTCAGGCGGTACAGCCATTCAGGCTGCGGCGGCGAACTTCCATTTCGCGACCGGGGGATTTACGGGGACGGGGGGTAAATATGAACCTGCGGGGATTGTTCATCGCGGGGAGTTTGTCTTCACGAAGGAGGCGACCAGCCGGATTGGTGTCGGCAATCTGTACCGCCTGATGCGGGGCTATGCGGAAGGTGGTTATGTCGGCGGTGCCGGAAGTCCGGCGCAGATGCGGCGGGCGGAAGGCATTAATTTTAATCAGAACAATCACGTGGTGATTCAGAACGACGGCCCCAACGGGCGGGCAGGGCCGCAGCTGATGAAAGCGGTGTATGAGATGGCCCGCAAGGGGGCACAGGATGAACTCCGGCTGCAGTTGCGTGATGGCGGTATGTTATCAGGGAGCGGTGGATGAAAACCTTTCGCTGGAAAGTGAAGCCGGATATGGAGGTGAACTCGCAGCCATCGGTGCGTGAAGTGCGTTTTGGTGACGGGTACTCACAGCGTATGGCGGCAGGGCTGAATGCTGACCTGAAAACATACAGGGTGACGCTTTCCGTGACCCGGGAGGAGGCCCGGCATCTGGAAGCGTTCCTGGCAGAGCACGGTGGCTGGAAGGCATTTTTGTGGAAGCCACCCTATGCATACCGGCAGATAAAGGTGACCTGTGCCGGGTGGTCTGCACGGGTCGGGATGTTGCGCGTTGAGTTCAGCGCGGAGTTTAAGCAGGTGGTGAACTGATGCAGGATATTCGCGAAGAAAGTCTGAACGAGTCGGTTAAGTCAGAGCAGTCACCGCGGGTGGTACTCTGGGAAATCGACCTGACGGTACAGGGTGGTGAGCGGTATTTTTTCTGTAATGAGCTGAATGAAAAAGGGGAGCCGGTCACCTGGCAGGGGCGTAAGTATGAGGCATACCCGATTGACGGCAGCGGCTTTGAGATGAACGGCCGGGGCAGCAGTGCCAGACCGTCGCTGACGGTGTCCAATCTGTTCGGTCTGGTCACCGGGATGGCGGAAGACCTGCAGAGTCTGGTGGGGGCCACGGTGGTCCGCCGCCGGGTGTATGCCCGTTTTCTGGATGCGGTGAATTTCGTTGCGGGCAATCCGGAGGCGGACCCGGAGCAGGAGCTGAGTGACCGCTGGGTGGTGGAGCAGATGTCGCAGCTGACAGCCATGACGGCCTCGTTTGTGCTGGCTACACCGACCGAGACGGACGGGGCGCTGTTTCCCGGTCGCATCATGCTGGCGAACACCTGTATGTGGGATTACCGGGGAGATGAATGCGGGTATAACGGTCCTGCGGTGGCGGATGAGTTCGACAACCCCACCACGGATATCCGTAAGGACAGATGCAGCAAGTGCATGCGCGGGTGTGAACTGCGCAGGAATGTCGGCAATTTTGGCGGTTTCCTTTCCATTAATAAACTTTCGCAGTAAATCCCGGTTTATGACACAGACTGAATCAGCGATTCTGGCGCATGCCCGGCGGTGTGCGCCTGCGGAGTCGTGCGGCTTCGTGATAAGCACGCCGGAGGGGGAGTGGTATATCCCTTGTGTGAATATTTCTGCAGAGCCGGAGGCGTATTTTCGTATCGCACCGGAAGACTGGCTGCGGGCAGAGATGCAGGGGGAGATTGTGGCACTGGTCCACAGTCATCCCGGTGGGCTGCCCTGGCTGAGCGAGGCTGACCGGCGGCTGCAGATAAAAAGCGCACTGCCCTGGTGGCTGGTCTGCCGGGGTGACATTCACAAATTCCGCTGTGTGCCACATCTGACAGGACGGCGCTTTGAGCACGGGGTGACGGACTGTTACACGCTGTTCCGGGATGCTTATCATCTGGCGGGGACTGAGATGCCGGATTTTCATCGCGAGGATGACTGGTGGCGCAACGGTCAGAACCTTTACCTGGACAATATGGCGGTCACCGGCTTTTACCGGGTGCCCCTGTCCTCTGCACAGGCGGGCGATATTCTGCTGTGCTGCTTTGGTGCTTCGGTACCGAACCATGCCGCCATTTACTGCGGCAACGGTGAGCTGCTTCACCATCTGCCTGAACAACTGAGTAAACGGGAGAGGTATTCCGAAAAATGGCAACGACGAACGCATTCAGTCTGGCGTCACCGCCACTGGCACGCATCTGCCTTCACGGGGATTTACAACGATTTGGCCGCCGCCTCAGCCTGTATGTGAACACGGCAGCGGAAGCCATTCGCGCCCTGTCGATGCAGATGCCGGGCTTTCGCCGTCAGATGAACGAAGGCTGGTACCAGATACGTATTGCCGGTTATGACACGGCACCGGAGGCGGTGTACGCCCGTCTTCACGAACAGCTGGGTGAGGGAACGGTCATCCACATTGTGCCGCGACTGGCCGGGGCCGGAAAGGGTGGACTGCAGATTGTGCTGGGGGCGGCAGCCATCGTGGGCTCTTTCTTCACTGCCGGGGCATCAATGGCGTTATGGGGTTCAGCCCTGGCAGCCGGTGGTTTTTCTGCCACCACGATGCTGTTTTCACTTGGAGCCAGCATGATTCTGGGCGGTGTGGCCCAGATGCTGGCCCCGAAGGCAAAAACACCGGATTACCGCGCAACGGATAACGGCAGACAGAACACGTACTTTTCCTCACTGGATAACATGATTGCCCAGGGGAACCCGATGCCGGTGCCTTACGGGGAAATGCTGGTTGGCTCCCGCCGTATATCCCAGGACATCAGCACCCGTGATGAAGGCGGGGGCGGAAAGGTCGTGGTTATCGGGCGGCAGGGGTAAAAAGAATAAAAAAATCCCGCAGTGATCGCGGACAGGAACTGCGGGAGAGTTACGAAGATTAAGTGTAAGGAATTATTCTTATATCACGACAAAAAAATTAACGCAGAGAAATTATACGCGCCACAGTCAGTTTGTGAAAATGTGAAGATATTCAGAATTTTTATGCCATTACCGGTTTTAACCAACAGGATTATCGGTGGGCATGAAAGAAAACCCCGGTATCTGCTGATACCGGGGTTTCTCTTTAGCATGGCAGAAATGTGTTTCATGCTTTTCGGGCGAAGGATATCCGACTTCTGTACGGAATGGCAAGTGGCGGTTAATTTATTCAGGGGAAGGCTGTATGGGAAAAGGTGGCGGTAAGGCACACACGCCTCGTGAGGCGAAGGATAATCTCAAATCCACGCAGATGATGAGCGTGATTGATGCGATTGGTGAGGGACCGATAGAAGGTCCGGTGAAGGGACTGCAGAGTATCCTGGTGAACAAAACCCCGCTGACGGACACGGACGGTAATCCCGTGATACACGGTGTGACGGCGGTCTGGCGCGCCGGGGAGCAGGAGCAGACACCACCGGAAGGCTTTGAGTCCTCCGGTGCTGAAACCGGACTGGGCGTGGAAGTGACGAAGGCAAAACCGGTGACGCGCACCATTACGTCCGCGAACATTGACCGCCTGCGGGTTACCTTCGGGGTGCAGTCACTGGTGCAGACCACGTCAAAGGGCGACCGTAATCCTTCCTCTGTCCGGATTCTGATTCAGTTACAGCGTAATGGCCGCTGGGTGACGGAAAAGGATGTCACCATTAACGGCAAGACCACCTCGCAGTTCCTGGCCTCGGTGATTCTGGATAATCTGCCTCCCCGGCCCTTTAACATCCGGATGGTCAGGGAGACGGCGGACAGCACCACGGACCAGCTGCAGAATAAGACGCTGTGGTCGTCATACACCGAAATCATCGATGTGAAACAGTGCTACCCGAACACGGCCATTGTGGGGCTGCAGGTGGATGCGGAGCAGTTCGGCGGCCAGCAGATGACGGTGAACTACCATATCCGCGGTCGCATCATCCAGGTGCCGTCAAACTATGACCCGGAAAAACGCACGTACAGTGGTATCTGGGACGGCAGTCTGAAACCGGCATACAGCAACAACCCGGCCTGGTGCCTGTGGGACATGCTGACTCACCCGCGCTACGGCATGGGAAAACGTCTGGGGGCGGCGGATGTGGACAAGTGGGCGCTGTATGCCATCGGGCAGTACTGCGACCAGACGGTCCCGGATGGTTTCGGGGGGACCGAGCCGCGGATGACCTTTAATGCGTACCTGGCACAACAGCGTAAGGCGTGGGACGTTCTCAGTGATTTCTGCTCTGCGATGCGCTGTATGCCGGTATGGAACGGTCAGACGCTGACGTTCGTTCAGGACCGCCCGTCGGATGTGGTGTGGCCGTACACCAACAGCGATGTGGTGGTGGATGATAACGGCGTGGGATTCCGCTACAGCTTCAGTGCCCTGAAGGACCGGCACACGGCGGTGGAGGTGAATTACACCGACCCGCAGAACGGCTGGCAGACCTCCACGGAACTGGTGGAAGACCCGGAAGCCATACTGCGCTACGGACGCAACCTGCTGAAGATGGACGCGTTCGGCTGTACCAGCCGCGGTCAGGCCCACCGTGCCGGACTGTGGGTGATAAAGACCGAACTGCTGGAAACGCAGACGGTGGATTTCACGCTCGGGTCTCAGGGGCTGCGGCACACACCCGGTGACATCATTGAAATCTGTGATAACGACTATGCCGGGACCCTGACCGGCGGACGTGTCCTGTCCATTGATGCTGCCACCCGCACCCTGACGCTGGACCGTGAAGTGACACTTCCGGAGACCGGTGCCGCCACGGTGAACCTGATTAACGGCAGCGGTAAGCCGGTGAGTGTGGACATCACCGAACACCCCGCGCCGGACCGGATACAGGTCAGTACCCTGCCTGATGGTGTGGAGACATACGGGGTGTGGGGACTCTCCCTGCCGTCACTGCGCCGTCGCCTGTTCCGCTGTGTCTCCGTCCGGGAAAACACGGACGGCACCTTTGCCATCACGGCGGTGCAGCACGTACCGGAAAAAGAAGCCATCGTGGATAACGGTGCCCGCTTTGAGCCGCAGTCAGGTTCCCTGAACAGCGTCATCCCACCGGCAGTGCAGCACCTGACGGTGGAGGTGAGCGCAGCTGACGGACAGTATCTGGCGCAGGCGAAATGGGACACGCCGCGGGTGGTGAAGGGTGTGCGCTTCAGTCTGCGCCTGACCAGTGGTAAGGGAACGGATGCCAGACTGGTGACCACCGCCATCACCGCAGACACGGAGCACCGTTTCAGCGGCCTGCCGCTCGGGGAATACACCCTGACGGTGCGGGCGATAAACAGCTATGGCCAGCAGGGTGAACCTGCCACCACCACATTCCGGATTGCCGCACCGGCAGCACCGTCGCGGATTGAGCTGACGCCGGGCTATTTTCAGATAACGGCGGTCCCGCGTCTTGCGGTGTATGACCCGACGGTACAGTTTGAGTTCTGGTTCTCGGAAAAGCGGATTGCGGATATCAGGCAGGTTGAAACCACAGCCCGCTATCTTGGCACGGCGCTGTACTGGATAGCCGCCAGTATCAATATCAAACCGGGCCATGATTATTATTTTTACATCCGCAGTGTGAACACCGTTGGCAAATCGGCATTTGTGGAGGCTGTTGGCCAGCCGAGTGATGATGCATCCGGCTATCTGAATTTTTTCAAAGGAGAGATAGGGAAAACCCATCTGGCTCAGGAGTTGTGGACGCAGATTGATAACGGTCAGCTTGCGCCTGACCTGGCTGAAATCAGGACGTCCATTACGGATGTCAGCAATGAAATCACGCAGACCGTCAATAAGAAACTGGAAGACCAGAGTGCGGCAATTCAGCAGATACAGAAGGTTCAGGTTGATACAAATAATAACCTGAACAGCATGTGGGCTGTGAAGCTGCAGCAGATGCAGGACGGACGCCTTTATATCGCGGGTATTGGTGCCGGTATTGAGAACACCCCTGACGGCATGCAGAGTCAGGTGCTGCTGGCGGCGGACAGGATTGCGATGGTTAATCCTGCGAATGGCAACACAAAGCCGATGTTTGTTGGTCAGGGCGATCAGATATTCATGAACGAAGTGTTCCTGAAATATCTGACGGCTCCCACCATTACCAGCGGCGGTAATCCTCCGGCATTTTCCCTGACACCGGACGGAAAACTGACCGCTAAAAATGCAGATATCAGTGGCAGTGTGAATGCGAACGCCGGGACGCTCAACAATGTCACAATTAATGAGAACTGTCAGATTAAGGGGAAACTGTCAGCCAACCAGATTGAAGGCGATATAGTCAAAACAGTGGGTAAGGCTTTTCCGCGGGACTCCCGGGCACCGGAGCGGTGGCCATCAGGGACCATTACCGTCAGGATTTATGACGATCAGCCTTTTGACAGGCAAATTGTTATTCCGGCGGTGGCATTCAGCGGCGCTAAACATGAGCGGGAGAATAACGATATTTATTCGTCATGCCGCCTGATAGTACGGAAAAACGGTGCTGAAATTTATAACCGTACCGCGCTGGATAATACGCTGATTTACAGTGGTGTTATTGATATGCCAGCTGGTCGCGGCCACATGACGCTGGAGTTTTCGGTGTCAGCATGGCTGGTGAATAACTGGTATCCCACAGCAAGTATCAGCGATTTGCTGGTTGTGGTGATGAAGAAAGCCACCGCAGGCATCAGTATCAGCTGAATTTTATAACCCATATACGGGCGCCAGAAATGGCGCCTTTTTTATTGCAGAAAAGCGAGAGGTAATTATGCGTAAAGTTTGTGCAGCCATTTTGTCCGCAGCCATCTGTCTGTCCGTATCCGGTGCGCCTGCATGGGCGTCTGAACATCAGTCCACACTGAGCGCGGGGTATCTTCATGCCCGTACGAACGCTTCCGGCAGCGATAATCTGAACGGGATTAACGTGAAATACCGTTATGAGTTTACGGACGCGCTGGGGCTGATTACGTCCTTCAGTTATGCCAATGCTGAGGATGAGCAAAAAACGCACTACAGCGATACCCGCTGGCATGAAGATTCCGTGCGTAACCGCTGGTTCAGCGTGATGGCGGGGCCGTCTGTACGCGTGAATGAATGGTTCAGCGCGTATGCGATGGTGGGTGTGGCTTACAGCCGTGTGTCGACTTTCTCCGGGGATTATCTCCGCGTAACTGACAACAAGGGGAAAACGCACGATGTGCTGACCGGAAGTGATGACGGTCGCCACAGCAACACGTCTCTGGCGTGGGGGGCTGGCGTGCAGTTTAACCCGACCGAATCCGTAACCATTGACCTTGCTTATGAAGGTTCCGGTAGTGGCGACTGGCGAACGGATGCATTTATTGTTGGTATCGGATACCGTTTCTGACAACAGACGCCGATTTATCTTCTGTAAATATTGTTATGATACGCAGGTTCATCCACCTTATGGGGTGAACTGCGTTTGAGGAAACGTAAAGTTACACTGTCCTGAAGCCCGTGGCGTCACTGCTGCGGGCTTTTTTTATTGGTGGAAAAGTATGACAGTAAAAATTTCTGGCGTGCTTAAAGATGGCACAGGAAAACCAGTACAGAACTGCACCATTGTGCTGAAGGCCAGACGAACCAGCAGCACGGTGGTGGTGAACACGGTGGCCTCTGAAAATCCGGATGAAGCCGGACGTTACAGCATGGATGTTGAGCATGGCCAGTACAGCGTCACCCTGCTGGTTGAAGGTTTTCCGCCTTCACATGCCGGGACCATTACCGTCTATGAAGGTTCCAGACCAGGTACGCTGAATGATTTTCTCGGTGCCATGACGGAGGATGATGTCCGACCGGAGGCACTGCGCCGCTTTGAGCAGATGGTGGAAGAGGTGTCACGTAACGCCTCCGCGGTTGCACAGAATACGGCAGCCGCGAAAAAATCAGCCAGCGATGCCAGTGCATCAGCCAGCGAGGCGGCAACTCATGCAACCGATGCTGCAGCCTCAGCACGTGCCGCCAGCACGTCAGCCGGACAGGCCGCGTCGTCGGCTCAGTCAGCGTCTTCCAGCGCAGGAACGGCATCGACAAAGGCCCGTGAAGCAGCAAAAAGTGCTGCTGCTGCAGAGTCATCAAAAAGCGCGGCAGCTACCAGCGCCAGTGCCGCGAAAACGTCAGAAACGAATGCCGCAGCATCACAAAAATCGGCAGCCACTTCTGCATCCACAGCGACCACGAAGGCGTCAGAAGCTGCCACCTCGGCACGGGGTGCGGCGGCCTCAAAAGAGGCAGCGAAATCTTCAGAAACGAATGCATCATCAAGTGCCAGTAGTGCAGCTTCCTCGGCAACGGCGGCAGGAAATTCCGCGAAGGCGGCAAAAACGTCCGAGACGAACGCTAAGTCTTCTGAAACAGCAGCGGGACAGAGCGCCTCAGCTGCGGCAGGTTCAAAAACAGCGGCTGCATTATCTGCCAGTGCCGCGTCAACAAGTGCCGGGCAGGCCTCAGCCAGTGCCACCGCCGCCGGAAAATCGGCAGAAAGCGCCGCATCATCCGCTTCAACAGCCACAACGAAGGCTGGCAAAGCCACTGAGCAAGCCACTGCAGCAGCGAGGTCTGCTTCTGCAGCAAAAACCTCTGAAACAAATGCAAAGACTTCAGCAGACAATGCTGCTTCCTCTAAGGCGGCAGCCGCATCGTCAGCCAGTTCAGCGGCGTCATCGGCATCATCTGCGTCTGCTTCAAAAGATGAGGCGACCAGACAAGCGTCAGCAGCGAAAGGTAGTGCCACGACAGCAACAACGAAAGCATCAGAGGCGGCAGGCAGTGCGACGGCTGCATCTCAGAGCAAAGTTGCTGCTGAATCCGCGGCAACGCGCGCCGAGACAGCAGCAAAACGGGCAGAGGATATTGCATCCGCCGTGGCGCTGGAGGATGCGAGCACGACGAAAAAGGGGATAGTACAGCTCAGCAGTGCAACAAACAGCACCAGTGAAAAGCTGGCGGCAACGCCAAAGGCAGTTAAAACTGTTAAAGATAGTTCAGTTCAAAAAACTGGCGACACAATGGGAGGGCAGTTAAAAATCAGCACGATAAATGCTCTTCGAATATTCAACCAAGCCTTTGGCCTTATTTTTAGGCGTTCCGAAGATCATCTTCATCTTATTCCGACTAATGAAGGGGAGGGGGAAAATGGAGACATCGGTTCATTAAGACCATTCTCTATAAACTTAAGATCAGGGTTGGTGTCCATCGGTAATGGACTAAAAGTTGGTGGTAGTGTTACTGGTAATTTGACCGGAAACGCAGATACTGCGACCAAGATCAAGACAGCACGTAAGATTGGGGGCGTGGCATTTGATGGATCGGCAGATATCAACTTGCCTGGAGTCAACGCTACCGGTAATCAAAACACTACAGGTAATGCTGCGACCGCCACGAAACTTCAGGCAGCCAGAACGATTAACGGTGTGTCATTTGATGGTAGTGCAAATATCACATTGACCCCTTCAAATATTGGGGCATTGGCATTAACTGGAGGGACTCTTTCAGGTGGTTTAACTGCTGCTGGTGAGGTTATTTCAAGGTCAGCAAATGGTCTGCGTATTGCCTATGGCAACTATGGATTCTTTATCCGAAATGATGGATCAAACACATATTTTATGTTGACAGATTCGGGTAACAGTCTTGGTACGCACAATAGCTTAAGGCCGTTTATAATTAGTAACCATACTGGCAATGTTACAATTGCAACTAAATTAAACGCGAGTGGTGGTATCACTGGATCTTTATCGGGTAATGCAAGCACAGCAACCAAATTGCAAACTGCAAGGACAATTAACGGCGTAAAATTTGACGGCTCGGCAAATATTGAAGCGTTTCCGCCAGGTGTTCCGCTGCCGTGGCCATCAGATACACCACCTGCAGGTTATGCAATCATGCAGGGGCAGACGTTTGATAAGGCAGCATATCCGAAACTGGCTATTGCCTATCCTTCAGGTGTTATTCCAGATATGCGCGGCTGGACAATCAAGGGCAAACCCGCCAGTGGCCGGGCCGTATTGTCTCAGGAACAGGACGGCATAAAATCGCACACCCACAGCGCCAGCGCATCCAGTACGGATTTGGGGACGAAAACCACATCGTCGTTTGATTACGGCACTAAATCCACGAATAACACTGGGGCGCATACGCACAGTCTGAGTGGCTCTACGGGGTCTGCCGGTGTTCATACTCATGGTAATGGTATTCGTTGGCCAGGAGGCGGCGGTTCTGCGTTAGCATTTTATGATGGCGGTGGGTTCACTTATGTCCAGAATTCACAGTATCAAGTAAGCCCGGAGACTTCTTCCTATAGATCGTATTATCAACGTATTCAGACACAGTCAGCAGGTGCTCATACCCACTCGCTGTCTGGTACTGCAGCAAGTTCTGGCGCACATGCACATACTGTAGGTATTGGTGCGCATACGCACTCCGTTGCGATTGGTTCACATGGACACACCATCACCGTTAACGCTGCGGGTAACGCGGAAAACACCGTCAAAAACATCGCATTTAACTATATTGTGAGGCTTGCATAATGGCATTCAGAATGAGTGAACAAGCACGGACCATAAAAATTTATAATCTGCTGGCCGGAACTAATGAATTTATTGGTGAAGGTGACGCATATATTCCGCCTCATACAGGTCTGCCAGCAAACAGTACCGATATTGCACCACCAGATATTCCTGCTGGCTTTGTGGCTGTTTTCAACAGTGATGAGGCATCGTGGCATCTCGTTGAAGACCATCGGGGGAAAACGGTTTATGACGTAGCGTCAGGGGACGAGTTATTTATTTCTGAACTCGGTCCGTTACCGGAAAATGTTACCTGGTTATCGCCGGAAGGGGAGTTTCAGAAGTGGAACGGCACAGCCTGGGTGAAGGATACGGAAGCAGAAAAACTGTTCCGGATCCGGGAGGCGGAAGAAACAAAAAACAACCTGATGCAGGTAGCCAGTGAGCATATTGCGCCGCTTCAGGATGCTGCAGATCTGGAAATTGCAACGGAGGAAGAAACCTCATTGCTGGAAGCCTGGAAAAAGTATCGGGTGTTGCTGAACCGTGTTGATACATCAACTGCACCTGATATTGAGTGGCCTACGAACCCTGTCAGGGAGTAATCATTGGGATTATGCCGCAGCACGTCTTAAGCAAGAACGTGCTGCGGTTGGATGCTATTTTTTCCCTGAAGCGGAAAACATTACTACAGTACCTTGAACCTTGGTTTTAACATTCTCGAAATGCTCTGAGAGTATATGTGTTAAGCCTTCTTCGGAATCTTTTGTGTTTGAAAAGATGCCTTTCTGATTGTAAATGCGCATCAGTTTTTGACCGAAGCTATTGTGCACAACTCCATCGCCAAGAATTGTGGCTCCGTATAGAGTTCCATCGTCAGTTAAGGCCTGCGCCGCATTGCGTATTACACAGCTTTTTGTAGATATATTTCCAGGCAGGCAGTGAAGAAGGTAAAACATGGAAATGGAATCAAATTGACCATGTAACGCCGCGGGATAAGGATCAAAAACATCATGGCTAATTTTATGTTTAATTTTTGATTCCCCAGCCCTTGTCGATGCCGCGTTCAGGCTAGCTTCGTTCAAATCCATTAAAGATATCAGACTACTCTCAGGTACGTGAGTAAGGTAAAACCCAGTTCCAACACCAATATCCAGATGGTTGTTACCTACATGTTCCAGAAAGTGTGGAAGAAGGTGTTCCTTTGTAGGACATCCCCATGCAAGCCGATTTGATACTCCCAAAACCCACCAGTCATAAAGCTTTAGGGTAAGTGGTGTGTAAATTTTAGCCCCATCATCTGTGTTTTTTTTCATTGATTTCACCATGTTATAGTTTTATTTGTGAATTAAATCAATTATGGCGATGAATTACAAGGGGTTAAATGCTGCCGCAGCATAGCGATATTGAAATAGCCTGGTATGCTTCGATACAGCAGGAGCCGAATGGCTGGAAGACCGTCACCACACAGTTCTACATCCAGGAATTCAGTGAGTATATTGCGCCACTGCAGGATGCTGTAGATCTGGAAATCGCAACGGAGGAAGAAAGATCGTTGCTGGAGGCATGGAATAAATATCGGGTATTGTTGAATCGTGTTGATACATCAACTGCACCTGATATTGAGTGGCCTGCAAATCCTGTCAGGGAGTAATCATTGGGATTATGCCGCAGATACGTCGTATGCAGGAACGTGCTGCGGTTAGTTTGTGAGCTTTCGATAGTGGTTGTTATTTTTGCCCTTATTTGTTCCGGAGGCCATGGTTCAATGGTCCGTCTGCCCCCTGTGGTGATGTCAGCAAAATCAGCCACTGCGCGAACCACAATAGCCCGGGAAGATGCTGAAGATCACCAGGTAAAGCTGTCAGCGCAGAAACTGGAAGAACTGCTCGCATCAATGGTTAAGGATGAGGTTGATCGCAATGATGGGATTTATTGACGTCAGCGAGAGCAGAAGGAAGAACTGAATAACCTGAATGATTTACGCTCAATCAGAGCGATGATGATTGGCAGTAATTAGCGGTCAATTTCGGTTTTTTTGGCTGTGCGCTCCCCGCCCAGCATTGCGCGTCAATTAGCCCCAAAAAAACGAAAAAGTTACAATCAAGTAAAAAATTCCTTCTGCAAAACTAAAAAAGATTTCAATAAAATCAGACAGTTAAAAACATAAAAAAAAGGTACAAAAAAACATCTCAAAGTCTTGTCTTTTGCTTCAAATACAATTGGTTATTGTGTTTTTTGAAACCTACCAGTGTGGTACATGGATATCGATACCACCGCCAATTATAAGCTGGGCGGTGCACAGCAACACGATAGCGTACGCCTCGATCCGTGGGTGTTTATGTTCTCAGCAGGATATCGTTTTTAATTCCGCACAAAAACGACCCCGTAATATACGGGGTCAATAAGGACATGGTATAAAGGGTATTATTTCTTCGCTTCTACGCCATCAGTTTCAGAGCGAATTAAAAATTTCTCAGTTGTTTGCGGAATATTCTGAATCAGCCAGTCGGCCATTTGCTTTTCCTCATTTAAAATCGCTTCGATGGTTGGAATTGAAGCTGTATCACCGGCATTTTTTGCTGCTGCTAATAGTGAGGTGTAACAGGCGATTTCAAATTGCTCGAAGACATATCCGCTAATAGAGCCTTTGACTATTTCATCAGAAGGGAATATACCACCGATTGACTGCCCAAGCGCAGCCATTTTACTCATGGAATCTTTAATGACTGAACGTGAAATGTCATTACGATCAAGAATAGTTTCCAGTTGAACAATCTGGTTTTTGGTTTCACTAAGATGTTGTTCAATACGAGCGCGTAGTTCAGGATAATTATCTATACGGCTGGCCATGGATTCAAGCATAGATTCGGCTTGCTTTTCCATTGCGTGGGCGTCACGTAACCAGTCATGATAATGTTCAATACGATTCATGAAAATGTCCTCTTTATAAAATGACTAAAAGTTAAAATTCATATTTCAGGCTTTATTTTCGGCTTTCTTATTTACGTTATTAATGGCCAGATCAGTCAGTTTGATGTCGGTGGCCTTTTCTTCTTCCAGGGTTTCTTTCAGAAGCTTCGCTGCTTTACGGTAACCTAATTGTTCAGCCAGCGTCGCTAATGTCCCGTAACTGGCAATCTCATAATGCTCGACTTTCTGTGCTGCGGCAATCAGTGCGGCATCACGCACTTCGTTTTTCTCGGTACTTTCGATGACCTCATTAGCTTCTTCAATAAGACCTTCCATTGCCACACATTTCATGCGCTTAATTTTCAGGTTCGATTCGGACTCCACAACTTGATCAATACGTTCAATCTGTCCATGAGTTTCCTCGAGGTGCGCATGAAAAGCCTGACTTAATTTTTCATTTGATGTTGCTCTTGCGAGTTTTGCCAGTGCCCGGGTTAATTGTTTTTCTGCGCTGTAGGTATCTGAAAGCAGGTGAATAAATACATCTTCAATGGTCTTCATATTCATATTTTTCTCCAGTGAAATCACTGCGAGCCATACGGCCCGCAGGTGCAATTATCTTTATCAGCTGATATTAATAATTAACGGTGAATCAGGATTTGCCTGATTTATTACCACCGCTTTGTTGACCGCCTTTTTTACCCGCTTCAGATGCGCGTTGCGGATCATTTTTAAAATTACCGCCGCTATGCTGACCGCCTTTACGGCCTGCGTCGGATGCCTTCTCACGGTCTTCGGCGAAATTTCCTGAACCACCACGATGTTCGGCCATGTTATTTCTCCCGTTGCGTTGCATTGTTTCATTAATATGAGTGTTGTGTGTCGACACTCATTAAAATTAGTCGCTAATGAGAATTAGTCAAATTAAGCGCAACGAGAAGATAGAGGGAAAATATATTTTGAGGAACATTCTGGATATATTAACAATTACCTGAGGAATAAGTGACTTAGAGAAAATTATTGATTTTACTGGTGTTATGTTGCGGGATTAATTTGTTTGATTATATTACTGTTGGGCGGAAAAATGACGTAAGTTGACGTTCGACCGGGGTAAGCGAAACGGTAAAAAGATAAATATTAAATGAATTTAGGATTTTTCCGGCTTCATTAAAGAAAGTTAAAATGCCGCCAGCGGAACTGGCGGCTGTGGGATTAACTGCGCGTCGCCGCTTTCATCGGTTGTACAAAAACTTTCAGTGCCGCCAGCATTTTCTCTGGCTCATTAATATGTTGCTCGATGATTTTAACAATGGCCGAACCAGAAATCGCGCCCGCAGCTCCTGCATCAATCGCTGCTTTTACCTGATCCGGGGCGGAAATACCAAATCCCTGCAATGGAGGTGCAGCGTTGTACTCTTTCAGCTTCGCAACCAGATGATTGAGGGGTAACGCGGCGCGGTTTTCTGCGCCGGTCACGCCTGCTCGTGACAGCAAATAGGTGTAACCACGACCGTAAGAGGCTATCTGGCGCAGCAGGTCGTCATCGGCATTTGGCGGGCAGATGAAGATAGGTGCGACATTATGACGCAACGCGGCCTGGCGGAAGGGCGCGGACTCTTCAACTGGCACATCGGCAACCAGCACCGAATCGACGCCGACTTTTTCGCACTGGGCATAAAACTCATCAATGCCTTTGTTAAACACCAGATTGGCATACATCAACAGGCCAATGGGAATGGTCGGGTGTTTCTGGCGAATCAGTGCCAGCATTTCAAAACATTGTGCCGGAGTCACACCTGCCGCAAAGGCGCGCAGAGTGGCGTTTTGAATCGTCGGGCCATCCGCCAGTGGGTCGGAGAAGGGGATACCTAACTCCAGCGCGTCAGCACCGGCTTCAATTAGCGTATCGATAATTTTCAATGACTGCTCAATGCCCGGATCACCGAGCGTGACGAAAGGAACGAATGCGCCTTCTTTGCGCTCCTTCAACTGGGCAAACAGAGATTCGTAGCGTTCCATCAGATTTCCCCTCGTGCTTTCAAAATATCGTGAACGGTGAAGATGTCTTTATCGCCGCGACCGGAAAGGTTAACCACCAGTAGCTGCTCTTTATCCGGGTTTTCGCGCATCATTTTCAACGCATGGGCCAGGGCGTGGGAGGATTCCAGCGCCGGGATGATCCCTTCGTGCAGGCACAGCGTTTTGAAGGCTTCAAGGGCTTCATCATCGGTAATAGACACGTAATCAGCGCGTCCAGTGCTGTTAAGATACGCGTGTTGTGGGCCGACAGACGGGAAATCCAGTCCGGCGGAGATGGAGTAAGATTCTTCAATCTGCCCGTCTTCGGTTTGCATCATCGGCGCTTTCATACCGAAATAGATACCCACGCGACCATGTTTTAGCGGTGCGCCGTGCTCGCCAGTTTCGATACCGTGACCACCTGGCTCCACACCAATCAGGCCGACGTTGGTTTCATTGATGAAATCAGCAAACATGCCGATGGCATTCGAACCGCCGCCAACACAGGCGATAACGGCATCCGGCAGGCGACCTTCTCTTTCCAGAATCTGCGCTTTGGTTTCTTCGCCAATCATCCGCTGAAACTCACGCACAATGGTCGGATAAGGATGCGGGCCAGCTGCGGTGCCCAGCATATAGTGCGCGGTTTCGTAACTACCGGACCAGTCGCGCAGCGCCTCGTTACAGGCATCTTTCAGCGTCGCGGAACCGCTATGCACCGGGATCACTTCCGCACCCATTAAGCGCATACGAAAAACGTTAGGCGACTGGCGTTCAACGTCTTTGGCACCCATATAAATACGGCATTTCAGGCCGAGCAGGGCGCTGGCAAGGGCCGACGCCACGCCATGCTGACCGGCACCGGTTTCGGCGATGATTTCGGTTTTACCCATCCGCTTCGCCAGCAACGCCTGCCCCAGCACCTGGTTAGTTTTATGCGCGCCGCCGTGCAGCAAATCTTCACGCTTGAGATACAGCGTGGTGTTCGTCCCGGCTGTAATGTTCTGGCATTTGGTCAGCGCGGTTGGACGCCCGGCATAGTTTTTCAGCAGGTCGTTGAACTGAGCCTGAAATTCAGGATCTTTTTGCGCACTGACAAAAGCTTCTTCCAGCTGGCGCAGAGCAGGCATCAGGATTTGTGGCACGTACATGCCGCCAAACTCACCAAAATAGGGGTTAAGTAATGTTGTCATTGTTCCTTTCCTTAATATGCGCGCAGCGTCTGGAAAACCGAGGCCAAAAGACGTGCGTCTTTGATGCCCGGTTGCGACTCTACAGCAGAATTAAAATCAAGTCCGGCGCAGCCGGTTTGTGCCGCTTCCACGCAGTTATCTGCGCCTAAGCCCCCCGCCAGCAGAACGTTGCCAAGCGATTGACCATTTAATAGTGACCAGTCAAAACGTTGCCCGCTTCCACCCTGGCCGTTGTCTAAAACATATTTATCAACGTGCTGAAACTCGCGGGCGGGCAGGGTTTCACCGACGCTTAATGCTTTCCAGATGGCAACATGTGCTGGCAGAGCTTCACGCAGCGTATCGATATACAGCTGTTCTTCATTACCATGCAGTTGCACTGCCGCCAGCGATAACACCTTAGCTTTGTCCACCACATCGGCAATATCGTGATTGCGGAACACGCCAACATACTGCAACGGTGCCGCAGCCATCACTTCCTGGGCCTGTTCAACGTTGACGCAACGCGGTGATGTCGCAACAAAAATCAACCCACCGTAAATCGCGCCCGCGTCATAAGCTGCTTTAGCATCTTGCCCACGTGTCAGGCCACATACTTTATTCTCACCCAGCAACACCCGACGCACGGCGGCGTTCAAATCGTCATGGGCCATCAACGCCGAACCAATCAGAAAGCCGTTAGCGAAGTGGCTTAACTCGCGCACCTGAGCGTAAGTATTGATGCCGGATTCGCTGATTACCGTCACGTTGTGCCCCAGTTTCGGCGCAAGCTCGCGGGTACGGTTGAGATCAATCGACAAATCACGCAGATCGCGGTTGTTGATGCCAACGACCTTTGCCCCCAATGCAATGGCACGCTCCAGTTCCTCTTCATTACTGACTTCGGTCAGCACACCCATCTCCAGACTGTGGGCGACGGCGGCAAGCTGGCGATATTGTTCGTCATCCAGTACTGAAAGCATTAATAAGCAGGCATCGGCCTGGTAATAGCGCGCCAGATAGATCTGGTAAGGATCGATAATGAAGTCTTTACATAAAATCGGCTGCGGGGCGATTTGGCTGACGATGGGGAGGAAATCAAAGCTCCCCTGAAAATATTTCTCATCAGTCAGCACTGAAATTGCCGAAGCGTAATGTTTATAAATGGCAGCAATGCGTGCCGGATCGAAATCATCACGGATCACGCCTTTTGACGGCGACGCTTTTTTGCACTCCAGAATAAACGCCGTGCGTGCACCCTGTAGCGCATCATAAAAATGTCGCGTGCTCGGCTGAATCTCATTCTGAAAACTGGCCAGCGGTTGCTGCTGTTTGCGGGCTTCTACCCAAATCGCCTTGTCTGCGACGATTTTCGCTAAAACGGTTTGCATTATTTACCCTCGTGCCGCCAGTGCGGTGACTCTGTCGTAAGCGGAACCACTGCGCAGTACCTCAAGAACGGTTTGCGCATTGGCTTGCAGATCTTCATGGCCATGCAGGCGCATTAACATGGCGACATTCGCCGCGACGGCTGCTTCGTGAGCGGCGTCGCCTTTACCTTGTAACAAGCGTGTTAAAATGTCACGGTTTTCTTCCGGTGTTCCGCCTGCCAGTTGCTCCTGGTGGTAGGGTGTCAGGCCAAAATCTTCAGCGGTCAATTGATAGCTCTTAATTTCGCCGTCATGCAGCTCGGCAACGATTGTCGGCGCGTGTAATGAAACTTCATCCATCCCGCCGCTGTGCACCACCGCCGCGCGTTGATACCCCAGCACGCGCAAGGTTTCGGCAATCGGCAGCACCAGTTCCGGACTATAAACACCAATTAACGCCAGCGGCGGATGCGCCGGGTTAATCAATGGCCCCAGCACATTGAACAGGGTGCGGGTTTTCAGTTGCTGGCGAACCGGCATCGCGTGGCGGAATCCGGTGTGATACTTCGGCGCAAAGAGGAAACATACACCTAACTCATCCAGCGCCTGGCGCGATTTATCGGCGTTCATATCAAGATTAATACCGAACGCCGCCAGCAGATCGGACGAACCAGATTTACTGGAGACGCTACGGTTGCCGTGTTTCGCCACTTTCAGCCCACAGGCCGCGGCGACAAACGCACTGGCGGTAGAAATATTGATACTGTTGCTGCCGTCACCGCCAGTACCGACGATATCAGCAAACAGATAATCCGGGCGCGGGAACGGCGCGGCGTTTTCCAGTAGCGCGGTTGCTGCTCCGGCGATCTCGTTCGGGTGCTCACCGCGAATTTTCATGCTCACCAGCGCCGCCGCCAGTTGTTCCGGCTTCAGCTCGCCACGCACCACCGCTGAAAACAGCTGGTGGCTTTCTTGTTGGCTAAGCGTCTGCGCCTGATACAGTTTTTCCAGAATCGGTTGCAGCGTGTTGGCTGGCTCTAGTTTCTGCTGCGCCCAGGCCAGCGTTTGTTCCAGCAGGCGAGCGCCCTGGGTGGTGAGAATGGATTCCGGATGGAACTGGAATCCACAAACGCGATCCGCATCGTGACGTACTGCCATCACCATGCCATTAAAATGGGCGTTGATGGTTAAACCGGCCGGAATGTTACTGCCAACCAGCGAGTGATAACGCGCCACCGGCAGCGGGTTTGTTAATCCGGCAAACATCGCCTGACCGTCATGTTCAATGCTCGACGCTTTACCGTGAAGAATTTCGCCCGCCTGACCGACATAGCCCCCGTAAGCTTCGACAATCGCCTGATGTCCGAGGCAAATGCCAATAATTGGCAGCTTGCCACGCAAGCGGGTGAGGAGTTCCGGCATACAACCGGCTTCGTTCGGCACACCGGGGCCAGGAGAAAGCATCAGCACCGGATTGCTCATCGTCGCCAGGCGTTCAATTAAGGTCTGCGCCGGAATATGGTTGCGGTAAATCACCACGTTATGACCATTGCTGCGCAACTGATCTGCCAGGTTGTACGTAAAAGAGTCGATATTATCGAGTAGCAGAATGTCAGCCATCAGAAAGTCTCCTGTGCATGATGCGCGGTGGCAATAGCGCGCAGTACAGCGCGGGCTTTGTTACGGGTTTCGTCGGCTTCCGACTGCGGAACAGAATCAAGGACTACACCAGCACCCGCTTGCACGGTGGCGATACCGTTTTCCACCAGCGCCGAGCGGATCACAATGCAGGTGTCGAGATCGCCATGCGCGGTGAAATAACCTACCGCGCCGCCGTAGCTGCCGCGGCGACGACCTTCCGCCTCGGCAATTAACTGCATAGCGCGTACTTTCGGCGCACCGCTTAACGTCCCCATATTCATACAGGCGCGATAAGCGTGCAGGGCGTCAAGATCGTGACGCAGTTCGCCGACTACGCGAGAGACGAGGTGCATCACATAGGAATAACGGTCAACTTTGGTGAGATCGGCGACGTAGCGGCTGCCGGGGGTGCAAATGCGTGCCAGATCATTACGGGCGAGATCAACCAGCATCAGATGTTCAGACAGCTCTTTATGATCGGTACGCATTTCCAGTTCAATACGGCTGTCGAGATCTCTGTCCAGTGAACCATCGGCGCGACGACCGCGTGGGCGTGTTCCGGCAATCGGGTAGATCTCAATCTGGCGGCTGGTGGCATCATACTTGAGCGAGCTTTCCGGCGACGCGCCAAATAGGGTGAAATCATTATCCTGCATAAAAAACATGTACGGGCTGGGATTACTCTTTTTCAGCACGTAATAGGCCGCCAGCGGTGACGGGCAGGGCAGAGAGAAACGGCGAGATGGCACCACCTGGAAAATTTCTCCAGCGCGAATCGCTTTTTGCAACAAACGCACTACGCCACCGAACTCTTCATCGCTCTGATTACATTCACAACGCATATGCGGCACGGAAACCACTGGCAGCGGCGGCGCGGCTTCGGTCAGTTGCTGACGTAGTTCGTTCAGGCGAGCAGTGAGACGTTGTTTTTCTTCTTCATTCGGAGCAAACAGGCTGGCCTGAATACGGGTGCTTTTTTTCTGATGGTCAATCACCATCAGCGTTTCAGCGAGATAAAAACAGAAATCAGGGCAGTTATTTTCCGCTGACAGTTGCGGTAAATCTTCAAATCCCGCCACAAGGTCATAAGAGAACAGGCCGCCGAAGAACATGGCTTCTCGTTCTTCCTTCGGTACATTCAACAGATTCTGCAATAAACGGAAAGCGTCAAAAACCGAAAGGGAGCATAAGCGGGCGTCTTCATCCAGCAGTGGACTGACAGGGGGGAAGCGCAGCACACGGCAGTTTGGTGATTGTTCACTTTCCACACCCGCAGGCAGGGCGTTATCCAGTAGTGCCAGCAGGGCTTCGCCGTTGCCGGAAAGTGCCTGGATTGTGACAGTGTCACCTAAAGCTGTAATGCGCAGCGCACTGTCTACCAGCAGCAGGCTTTTTAAATCATCTTTGCTGTCGATATCTGCGGATTCCAGCAGCAGCGTTGCCGGACGATCCCCACACAACTGGTGAAAAAGCGCGGTGGGATTGTCGCGATAAGCGCCTTCGCAGGTTAGCAGTTCGAGAGTCGGTTTTTGTGTTTGCATTGTTATTCTCTAATTTTGTTCAAAAAAAAGCCCGCTCATTAGGCGGGCTGGGTATCTGATTGCTTTACGCATGGTGAATACACTGCCCGTTTCAGGAAGTGCGCCACCAACCTTTCAGTACGAAAATTGCTTTCATTGTCGATACCCTTTTTACGTGAACTTGCGTACTAGTTAACTAGTTCGATGATTAATTGTCAACAGCTCATTTCAGAATATTTGCCAGAACCGTTATGATGTCGGCGCAAAAAACATTATCCAGAACGGGAGTGCGCCTTGAGCGACACGAATTACGCAGTGATTTACGACCTGCACAGCCATACCACAGCTTCCGATGGCTGCCTGACGCCAGAAGCATTGGTGCACCGTGCAGTCGAGATGCGCGTCGGCACCCTGGCGATCACCGACCATGACACCACAGCTGCAATCGCACCAGCAAGAGAGGAAATTTCACGTTCGGGACTGGCGCTGAATCTTATTCCCGGCGTGGAAATTTCCACGGTCTGGGAAAATCATGAAATTCATATTGTCGGGCTGAATATTGATATTACTCATCCGCTAATGTGTGAGTTCCTCGCGCAGCAGACAGAACGGCGCAATCAGCGGGCGCAGCTCATTGCCGAAAGACTTGAAAAAGCGCAAATACCTGGGGCGCTGGAAGGCGCGCAACGACTGGCTCAGGGCGGCGCAGTGACGCGCGGTCATTTTGCGCGTTTCCTTGTGGAGTGCGGCAAAGCCAGTTCAATGGCGGATGTCTTTAAAAAGTATCTGGCGCGCGGGAAAACCGGATACGTTCCGCCACAGTGGTGTACAATAGAACAAGCTATTGATGTCATTCATCATTCTGGCGGTAAGGCGGTGCTAGCTCATCCAGGGCGGTACAATCTTAGTGCTAAATGGCTGAAAAGATTGGTTGCGCATTTTGCCGAACACCACGGCGACGCGATGGAAGTCGCGCAGTGCCAGCAATCGCCCAATGAACGCACCCAGCTGGCGACACTTGCGCGTCAGCATCATTTATGGGCATCACAAGGATCTGATTTTCATCAGCCATGCCCGTGGATCGAACTGGGTCGTAAACTCTGGCTGCCCGCAGGCGTTGAAGGCGTCTGGCAGCTATGGGAACAGCCGCAGAACACCACAGAGAGGGAATTATGAGCCAGTTTTTTTATATTCATCCTGATAACCCGCAGCAACGCCTGATCAACCAGGCGGTGGAGATCGTGCGTAAAGGCGGGGTGATTGTTTATCCAACTGATTCCGGCTATGCGCTCGGCTGTAAAATTGAAGATAAAAACGCCATGGAGCGTATTTGTCGTATTCGCCAGCTGCCGGACGGTCACAACTTTACCCTGATGTGTCGCGATCTTTCTGAACTCTCGACCTATTCATTTGTCGATAACGTTGCGTTTCGTTTGATGAAAAACAACACGCCAGGCAACTATACCTTCATCCTGAAGGGGACGAAGGAGGTGCCACGCCGTCTGTTGCAGGAAAAACGCAAAACCATCGGTATGCGTGTGCCTTCTAACCCGATTGCGCAAGCGTTGCTTGAAGCATTGGGCGAACCGATGCTTTCCACTTCGCTAATGCTGCCAGGCAGCGAATTTACCGAATCCGATCCGGAAGAAATTAAAGACCGTCTGGAAAAACAGGTAGATTTGATTATTCACGGCGGTTATCTCGGGCAGAAACCAACAACGGTTATTGATCTTACCGATGATACGCCGGTCGTGGTGCGTGAAGGCGTAGGTGATGTGAAGCCTTTCTTATAACAAATTGCGTTCCATGGATGGAAGACTATGGCAGGGAAGTTTCGCTGCATTTTGCTGTTGATAGCAGGGCTGTTTGTATCATCTCTAAGTTATGCAGAAAACACGGAGATCCCTTCTTATGAAGAAGGGATCTCGCTCTTTGATGTTGAAGCCACTCTGCAACCGAATGGGGTGCTCGACATCAAAGAGAACATTCATTTTCAGGCGCGAAATCAGCAGATTAAGCACGGATTTTATCGTGATTTACCGCGACTCTGGATGCAGCCTGATGGGGACGCTGCACTGCTGAACTATCATATTGTTGGCGTCACCCGTGATGGTATTCCTGAACCCTGGCATCTTGACTGGCATATCGGGTTAATGAGTATTGTCGTGGGCGATAAACAACGTTTCTTGCCTCAAGGCGACTATCATTATCAAATTCATTATCAGGTTAAAAATGCTTTCCTGCGTGAGGGGGATTCTGATCTGCTAATCTGGAACGTGACCGGTAACCACTGGCCGTTTGAAATTTATAAGACCCGTTTTTCTCTCCAGTTCTCTAATATTGCGGGTAATCCATTTAGCGAAATCGATCTCTTTACCGGAGAAGAGGGCGACACATATCGTAATGGCCGCATCCTTGAGGACGGAAGAATTGAATCCCGCGATCCGTTTTATCGTGAAGATTTCACGGTCCTCTACCGCTGGCCTCACGCTTTACTTAGCAATGCCTCGGCTCCGCAAACGACGAATATTTTCAGCCATCTTCTTTTACCCTCCACGTCATCGTTGTTAATTTGGTTTCCGTGTCTGTTCCTGGTTTGTGGATGGTTATATCTCTGGAAGCGCAGGCCGCAATTTACGCCGGTAGATGTGATTGAAACCGATGTCATTCCGCCAGATTACACGCCCGGCATGTTACGTCTCGATGCGAAGCTAGTTTACGACGATAAAGGTTTTTGTGCCGATATCGTAAATCTGATTGTGAAAGGAAAAATTCATCTGGAAGATCAGTCTGACAAGAACCAGCAAATCCTGATTCGTGTTAATGAAGGCGCGACCAGAAATAATGCGGTATTACTGCCCGCAGAGCAGTTATTACTGGAAGCGTTATTTCGTAAAGGCGATAAGGTCGTTCTTACGGGGAGACGCAACAGAGTCTTACGCAGGGCATTTTTACGGATGCAGAAATTTTATCTGCCGCGTAAAAAGTCTTCGTTTTACCGACCTGATGCGTTTTTGCAATGGGGCGGGATGGCGATATTGGCGGTCATTCTCTACGGTAACCTGAGTCCCGTAGGTTGGGCAGGAATGAGTCTGGTAGGCGATATGTTTATTATGATCTGCTGGCTTCTTCCTTTCTTATTTTGTTCCCTTGAGCTTTTGTTTGCCCGCGATGATGACAAGCCTTGCGTTAATCGTGTAATCATCACTTTGTTTTTACCACTGATTTGTTCAGGCGTGGCCTTCTATTCTCTCTACATCAATGTCGGAGATGTATTCTTTTACTGGTATATGCCAGCGGGTTATTTTAGCGCTGTTTTCCTGACCGGTTATCTCACTGGCATGGGGTATATTTTTCTGCCAAAGTTTACCCAAACTGGGCAGCAACGTTATGCCCACGGTGAAGCTATCGTTAACTATCTTGCGCGTAAAGAGGCAGCAACACACAGTGGGCGGCGGAGGAAAGGGGAAACACGGAAACTGGATTACGCTTTGTTAGGTTGGGCGGTCTCGGCAAACCTTGGCAGAGAATGGGCAGCACGTATCACCCCATCACTCACAGCGGCTGTCCGCGCCCCGGAAATTGCCCGTAGTGGCGTTTTGTTCTCATTACAGATGCATCTGAGTCTGGGGGCCAATACCAGTTTGTTGGGGCGAAGTTATTCCGGTGGTGGTGCTGGCGGCGGTGCGGGTGGCGGAGGCGGTGGTGGCTGGTAATAAAGCTGATGTTAATCGAAACAAGCTTTAACCATAAAGATAGTGTAGTATGTTGCGCCTCAAAGCCAGGCCAGTTAAAACGTCGAGTCGTTTACTTAAGGCCTGAAGAGTTCAAACAGACTTTACTATCAGTGAGTCAGATGTAAGTTCTGACTCATTGTTGCACAAAAGCATATCAGACGCCTGGGAAGGCGACACCAAAAGGAAGCTCTATGAGCGAAAAGCTACAGAAAGTGCTGGCGCGTGCCGGCCACGGTTCTCGCCGTGAAATCGAATCTATTATTGAAGCCGGTCGTGTGAGTGTTGATGGCAAAATTGCTAAACTCGGCGATCGCGTTGAAGTTACCCCTGGATTGAAAATCCGTATCGATGGTCACCTTATTTCGGTACGTGAGTCCGCTGAACAAATTTGTCGCGTTCTGGCTTATTACAAACCGGAAGGTGAGTTGTGTACCCGTAACGATCCGGAAGGGCGTCCGACGGTGTTTGACCGTCTGCCAAAGCTGCGTGGCGCACGCTGGATTGCCGTAGGTCGTCTGGACGTTAACACCTGTGGTCTGCTGCTGTTCACCACTGACGGTGAACTGGCAAACCGTTTAATGCATCCAAGCCGTGAAGTTGAACGTGAATATGCCGTGCGTGTATTTGGTCAGGTTGACGACGCGAAACTGCGTGATTTGAGTCGTGGCGTGCAGTTGGAAGATGGTCCGGCAGCTTTTAAAACCATCAAGTTCAGCGGCGGCGAAGGGATCAACCAGTGGTACAACGTGACTCTGACCGAAGGCCGTAACCGTGAAGTTCGTCGTCTGTGGGAAGCGGTTGGTGTGCAGGTGAGCCGCCTGATCCGTGTTCGTTACGGTGATATCCCACTGCCAAAAGGTCTGCCACGCGGTGGCTGGACGGAGCTGGACCTCGCCCAGACTAACTATCTGCGCGAACTGGTGGAGCTACCGCCAGAAACCAGCTCTAAAGTCGCTGTAGAAAAAGACCGTCGTCGCATGAAGGCGAATCAGATTCGTCGTGCGGTGAAACGTCACAGTCAGGTGAGCGGCGGTCGTCGTTCTGGCGGACGTAATAATAACGGTTAATCAAAGTATGCCGGACGTCATATCCGGCATTTTTACAGATTAATAATCGATCCCTATCTGCGCTTTTACACCGGCATCAAACGCATGTTTGACGGGGCGTAATTCACTTACCGTATCTGCCAGTTCAAGAATATCCCGATGACAACCACGACCCGTGATAATCACCGTCTGTTGATGTGGACGTTCATTTAACGCCTGCACCACTTCTTCCAGTGGCAAATAGTCATACGCCACCATATACGTCAGTTCATCAAGCAAAACCATATCCAGTGAGGAATCAGCAAGCATCCGCTTTGCATGTTGCCAGACTTCGCGGCAGGCGGCGGTATCAGACTCGCGGTTTTGTGTATCCCAGGTAAAGCCCGTTGCCATCACCTGAAACTCAACGCCATGTGGCTCCAGCAGATTGCGTTCGCCATTAGGCCAGGTGCCTTTAATAAACTGCACGACGCCTACTTTTTTTCCGTGACCAACTGCGCGTGTTGCCGTACCAAATGCCGCGGTGGTTTTGCCTTTTCCATTGCCGGTAAAGACGATGATAATACCGCGTTCATCCTGGGCCTGGGCCACACGAGCATCTACTTTTTCTTTCACTCGCTGCTGACGCTGTTGGTAGCGTTCATCACTCATTGGGAAATTCCTGGTTTACGGCCCGGTTGGGCGTCAAAGGTCATGCCGGTTTTACGGCGGCTGTCATCGCCCATCAGCCAGAGGTAGAGCGGCATGATATCAGCGGGTGTTTTAAGTTTCTGTGGATCTTCGGTCGGGAAGGCGCTGGCACGCATTGCGGTGCGCGTACCGCCTGGGTTAATGCAGTTGACACGCAGGCGCTGCTGATATTCATCGGCCAGTACCTGCATCATCCCTTCGGTGGCAAATTTCGACGCTGCATATGCACCCCAGTTGGCTCGTCCCTGACGTCCAACGCTTGATGAAGTAAAGACCAGTGAACCGGCGTCCGATTTGAGTAATAAAGGAAGCAGTGCCTGGGTGAGCATAAAGGTGGCATTAACGTTGACCTGCATGACGTCCTGCCAGACCTGCGGATTTTGTTCGCTCATTGGGCAAACATCGCCGAGCAATCCGGCATTATGCAAAACACCATCCAGACGCGGATAATTAACGGCAATGCGCTGTGCCAGTTGTTGGCAATCTTCGGACGTGCAGGTTAGCAAATCGAGAATAAACCACTGTGGCTGACGTCCAGTTTCTTCGTTTATGTGGCTGGCTACCTGACGTAATTTTTCTTCATTACGGCCCAACAGAATCACTGTCGCACCATAGCGTGCATACGTCATCGCGGCTTCACGACCAATACCATCGCTGGCTCCCGTCACCAGGATAATGCGATCATTGAGTAAATCTTGTTTTGGCTGGTAATGCATGGCTACTCCTCAACGACGTTGTCTGTCGCGCTGCCAGTGTACTTTATGACTTTGGGGCTTTATGCCTGAAACAGAAGGGCATTTCAATCAGCCTGGGGCGATAACACCGCAAAATGGATACTTTGTCATACTTTCGCTGCAATAACATCTCTGCGAGACGGCTAAACATGCCTGTTGTAAACTGTGAGCCAAAGCGTTGTTTAACCAAGGTGGGGACTCGTGGAATTGTTGTCTGAATATGGTTTGTTTTTGGCGAAAATCGTTACCGTTGTGCTAGCGATTGCGGCGATTGCCGCCATTATTGTCAATGTTGCTCAACGTAATAAACGCCAGCGTGGCGAGTTACGGGTCAACAATCTCAGCGAACAGTATAAGGAGATGAAAGAAGAACTGGCCGCGGCGCTGATGGACTCACATCAGCAAAAACAGTGGCACAAAGCGCAGAAGAAAAAGCATAAGCAAGAAGCGAAAGCAGCAAAAGCGAAAGCCAAACTGGGCGAGGTGGCAACTGACAGTAAACCCCGCGTCTGGGTGCTGGATTTTAAAGGCAGCATGGACGCCCATGAAGTGAACTCGCTACGTGAAGAGATAACGGCTGTACTCGCAGCATTCAAACCGCAGGATCAGGTTGTGCTCCGTCTGGAAAGCCCTGGTGGCATGGTGCATGGTTACGGGCTGGCGGCTTCGCAACTGCAGCGTCTGCGCGATAAAAACATTCCTTTAACTGTTACGGTAGACAAAGTCGCTGCCAGCGGCGGTTACATGATGGCCTGTGTGGCGGACAAAATTGTTTCCGCACCGTTTGCTATTGTGGGTTCCATTGGCGTGGTGGCGCAAATGCCCAACTTTAACCGCTTCCTGAAAAGCAAAGATATTGATATCGAACTGCACACTGCCGGGCAGTATAAGCGCACGCTGACGTTGCTGGGTGAAAATACCGAAGAAGGGCGGGAGAAATTCCGCGAAGAGTTGAACGAAACGCATCAGTTGTTTAAAGATTTTGTGAAGCGTATGCGTCCTTCTCTGGATATTGAACAGGTGGCAACGGGTGAACACTGGTACGGACAACAGGCGGTAGAGAAAGGCCTGGTTGATGAAATCAACACCAGTGATGAAGTTATTCTTAGCCTGATGGAAGGCCGTGAAGTGGTCAATGTACGCTATATGCAGCGTAAACGACTCATTGACCGATTCACCGGCAGCGCGGCAGAGAGCGCCGATCGATTGTTGCTACGCTGGTGGCAGCGGGGTCAAAAGCCATTGATGTAAAAGACAAACGCGAGGCTAAGACCTCGCGTTTTGCTTTAATCAACCAGATGATATTTTTCTGAAAGCACATGGGCCAGGTGTTTGAACATATTAAACACCGCGGTGCTTTTGGCAGTTGGTAATCCTTGTTCATCTAAAAAGTAGTCGCCGGTAAATACCAGCACGCCATTACGCTGCGTGACGCCGGTGGCTTCAATCCCTGCGAGCGTATCCTCATGCTCACGAATGATTTTGTTGGCCTCTTTCAACAGCGTTTCGCGGTCGATGGGTTGTGTCTCTTTGTTCATTATTTACTCCTTAAACAAGGACATTAGTCTACGCCAGGCATGGCTTGCAGACAAATATACCACGCTGGTGGCAAGAGCGCCTTACTGGCAACTTTGGATTTTGCATGCTAATAAAGTTGCGTATCGGATTTTATCAGGTACAGTGTGACGCTTTCGTCAATCTGGCAATAGATTTGCTTGACATTCGACCAAAATTCCGTCGTGCTATAGCGCCTGTAGGCCAAGACCTGTTAACTCAGTCACCTGAATTTTCGTGAGCAGAGTCACGACAAGGGGTTGATATCCGCAGAGAGCGAGTCCATATCGGTAACTCGTTGCCAGTGGAAGGTTTATCAACGTGCGACGCATTCCTGGAAGAATCAAATTAGGTAAGGTGAATATGGGTAAAGCTCTTGTCATCGTTGAGTCCCCGGCAAAAGCCAAAACGATCAACAAGTATCTGGGTAGTGACTACGTGGTGAAATCCAGCGTCGGTCACATCCGCGATTTGCCGACCAGTGGCTCAGCTGCCAAAAAGAGTGCCGACTCTACCTCCACCAAGACGGCTAAAAAGCCTAAAAAGGATGAACGTGGCGCTCTCGTCAACCGTATGGGGGTTGACCCGTGGCACAATTGGGAGGCGCACTATGAAGTGTTGCCTGGTAAAGAGAAGGTCGTCTCTGAACTGAAACAACTGGCTGAAAAAGCCGACCACATCTATCTCGCAACCGACCTTGACCGCGAAGGGGAAGCCATTGCATGGCACCTGCGGGAAGTGATTGGGGGTGATGATGCGCGCTATAGCCGAGTGGTGTTTAACGAAATTACTAAAAACGCGATCCGCCAGGCATTTAACAAACCGGGTGAGCTGAATATTGATCGTGTTAATGCCCAGCAGGCGCGTCGCTTTATGGACCGCGTGGTGGGGTATATGGTTTCGCCGCTGCTATGGAAAAAGATCGCTCGTGGTCTGTCTGCCGGTCGTGTGCAGTCGGTGGCGGTTCGCCTGGTGGTCGAGCGTGAGCGTGAAATTAAAGCGTTCGTGCCGGAAGAGTTCTGGGAAGTCGATGCCAGCACGACCACGCCATCTGGTGAAGCGTTGGCGTTGCAGGTGACTCATCAGAACGACAAACCGTTCCGTCCGGTCAACAAAGAACAAACTCAGGCTGCGGTAAGTCTGCTGGAAAAAGCGCGCTACAGCGTGCTGGAACGTGAAGACAAACCGACAACCAGTAAACCTGGCGCTCCTTTTATTACCTCTACGCTGCAACAAGCGGCCAGCACCCGTCTTGGTTTTGGCGTGAAAAAAACCATGATGATGGCGCAGCGTTTGTATGAAGCAGGCTATATCACTTACATGCGTACCGACTCCACCAACCTGAGTCAGGACGCGGTAAATATGGTTCGCGGTTATATCAGCGATAATTTTGGTAAGAAATATCTGCCGGAAAGTCCGAATCAGTACGCCAGCAAAGAAAACTCACAGGAAGCGCACGAAGCGATTCGTCCTTCTGACGTCAATGTGATGGCGGAATCGCTGAAGGATATGGAAGCAGATGCGCAGAAACTGTACCAGTTAATCTGGCGTCAGTTCGTTGCCTGCCAGATGACCCCAGCGAAATATGACTCCACGACGCTGACCGTTGGTGCGGGCGATTTCCGCCTGAAAGCACGCGGTCGTATTTTGCGTTTTGATGGCTGGACAAAAGTGATGCCTGCGTTGCGTAAAGGCGATGAAGATCGCATCTTACCAGCAGTTAATAAAGGCGATGCTCTGACGCTCGTTGAACTTACACCAGCCCAGCACTTTACCAAGCCGCCAGCCCGTTTCAGTGAAGCATCGCTGGTTAAAGAGCTGGAAAAACGCGGTATCGGTCGTCCGTCTACCTATGCGTCGATCATTTCGACCATTCAGGATCGTGGCTACGTGCGAGTAGAAAATCGTCGTTTCTATGCGGAAAAAATGGGCGAAATCGTCACCGATCGCCTTGAAGAAAATTTCCGCGAGTTAATGAACTACGATTTTACCGCGCAGATGGAAAACAGCCTCGACCAGGTGGCAAATCACGAAGCAGAGTGGAAAGCTGTACTGGATCACTTCTTCTCGGATTTCACCCAGCAGTTAGATAAAGCTGAAAAAGATCCGGAAGAGGGTGGTATGCGCCCGAACCAGATGGTTCTGACCAGCATTGACTGCCCGACTTGTGGTCGCAAAATGGGGATTCGCACAGCGAGCACCGGGGTATTCCTTGGCTGTTCTGGCTATGCGCTGCCGCCGAAAGAGCGTTGCAAAACCACCATTAACCTGGTGCCGGAAAACGAAGTGCTGAACGTGCTGGAAGGCGAAGATGCTGAAACCAACGCGCTGCGCGCAAAACGTCGTTGCCCGAAATGCGGCACGGCGATGGACAGCTATCTCATCGATCCGAAACGTAAGTTGCATGTCTGTGGTAATAACCCAACCTGCGACGGTTACGAGATCGAAGAGGGCGAATTCCGCATTAAAGGTTATGACGGCCCGATCGTTGAGTGTGAAAAATGTGGCTCTGAAATGCACCTGAAAATGGGGCGTTTCGGTAAATACATGGCCTGCACCAACGAAGAGTGTAAAAACACACGTAAGATTTTACGTAACGGCGAAGTGGCACCACCGAAAGAAGATCCGGTGCCATTACCTGAGCTGCCGTGCGAAAAATCAGATGCTTATTTCGTGCTGCGTGACGGTGCTGCCGGTGTGTTCCTGGCTGCCAACACTTTCCCGAAATCGCGTGAAACGCGTGCGCCACTGGTGGAAGAGCTTTATCGCTTCCGCGACCGTCTGCCGGAAAAACTGCGTTATCTGGCCGATGCGCCACAGCAGGATCCGGAAGGTAATAAGACCATGGTTCGCTTTAGCCGTAAAACCAAACAGCAATATGTCTCTTCGGAAAAAGACGGAAAGGCGACTGGCTGGTCAGCATTTTATGTTGATGGCAAATGGGTTGAAGGAAAAAAATAACCTTTAATTCTGTCAGGTTTTTATAAACAAAGGGTCGCGAAAGCGGCCCTTTTTTATTGCATATTATTTTTTCTTCACACCTATACACTAAGGTTATAAATGATATAGTGGTTATAGTTAGCACCTTTTTTATTATTAAATCGTATTAGTCACCCGCCAGGTGTGACGAAAAAACGATGTTCTGATGGCGTCTAAGTGGATGGTTTAACATGAAATTACAACAACTTCGCTATATTGTTGAGGTGGTCAATCATAACCTGAATGTCTCATCAACAGCGGAAGGACTTTACACATCACAACCCGGGATCAGTAAACAAGTCAGAATGCTGGAAGACGAGCTAGGCATTCAAATTTTTTCCCGAAGCGGCAAGCACCTGACGCAGGTAACGCCAGCAGGGCAAGAAATAATTCGTATCGCTCGCGAAGTCCTGTCGAAAGTCGATGCCATAAAATCGGTTGCCGGAGAGCACACCTGGCCGGATAAAGGTTCACTGTATATCGCCACCACGCATACCCAGGCACGCTACGCATTACCAAACGTCATCAAAGGCTTTATTGAGCGTTATCCTCGCGTTTCTTTGCATATGCACCAGGGCTCGCCGACACAAATTGCTGATGCCGTCTCTAAAGGCAATGCTGATTTCGCTATCGCCACAGAAGCGCTGCATCTGTATGAAGATTTAGTGATGTTACCGTGCTACCACTGGAATCGGGCTATTGTAGTCACTCCGGATCACCCGCTGGCAGGCAAAAAAGCCATTACCATTGAAGAACTGGCGCAATATCCGTTGGTGACATATACCTTCGGCTTTACCGGACGTTCAGAACTGGATACTGCCTTTAATCGCGCAGGGTTAACGCCGCGTATCGTTTTCACGGCAACGGATGCTGACGTCATTAAAACTTACGTCCGGTTAGGGCTGGGGGTAGGGGTCATTGCCAGCATGGCGGTGGATCCGGTCGCCGATCCCGACCTTGTGCGTGTTGATGCTCACGACATCTTCAGCCACAGTACAACCAAAATTGGTTTTCGCCGTAGTACTTTTTTGCGTAGTTATATGTATGATTTCATTCAGCGTTTTGCACCGCATTTAACGCGTGATGTCGTTGATGCGGCTGTCGCATTGCGCTCTAATGAAGAAATTGAGGTCATGTTTAAAGATATAAAACTGCCGGAAAAATAATTTCTTGCGTTATTTTCGGCACCTTTTATGTAGCGAAGGTGCCGGAATATATTCTCTTTTGTTACTTATTTCTATACCGTGCACAATATTTTTATCCCTCATATTTATAGGGTAAATTACCTGTAAAGTAGTGTCTAATTACACACCTCGCAAACTCCAGTTTTCAAATATCTATTTCAGGTCAAAAGATTGAATTATTCACTGGAGACGATTCGTAAATTCGCTGGATTTTTGACTAAAGTTTCTTTAGGATTTGTCTCATCGTATGATTAATTACACCAATCGTTCAACGTCTTGCTGATAAGTGATGGCGATTATATGAGGTTAGCAATGCCTTCTGGAAATCAGGAACCCCGCCGCGATCCTGAATTAAAACGTAAAGCCTGGCTGGCGGTTTTTCTTGGTTCTGCACTTTTCTGGGTGGTTGTCGCACTGCTTATTTGGAAATTGTGGGGATAACTATGGTCGGTCAGGAGCAACTGGAGTCGTCACCATTATGTCAGCATAGTGACAATGAACCAGAAGCAAAACGGGAATGTTCCGTCGTTATTCCAGACGACTGGCAACTAACATCGCAGCAACAAGCCTTTATAGAACTGTTTGCTGAAGATGATCAGCCGAAACAATAATTATCATCATTCTTATTACCCATTTTTAATGAATTACAGGGCTTTTAATACACCGCAGCAATAACAGGTTGAGTTATCTCAACACAAAGTAATAACCGTTAAGGGTGTAGCCTATGATCAACACAAATATGAAATATTGGTCCTGGATGGGCGCGTTTTCTCTGTCGATGCTCTTCTGGGCCGAACTCCTCTGGATCATTACTCACTGATCCTTGACCCCGCTGCGGCGGGGTTGTCATTTGCTTTGCCACAAGGTTTCTCCTCTTTTATCAATTTGGGTTGTTATCAAATCGTTACGCGATGTTTGTGTTATCTTTAATATTCACCCTGAAGAGAATCAGGGCTTCGCAACCCTGTCATTAAGGAGGAGCTATGTCGTCAACCCTACGAGAAGCCAGTAAGGACACGTTGCAGGCCAAAGATAAAACTTACCACTACTACAGCCTGCCGCTTGCTGCTAAATCACTGGGCGATATCACCCGTCTACCCAAGTCACTCAAAGTTTTGCTCGAAAACCTGCTGCGCTGGCAGGATGGTAACTCGGTTACCGAAGAGGATATCCACGCGCTGGCAGGATGGCTGAAAAATGCCCATGCTGACCGTGAAATTGCCTACCGCCCGGCAAGGGTGCTGATGCAGGACTTTACCGGCGTACCTGCCGTTGTTGATCTGGCGGCAATGCGCGAAGCGGTTAAACGCCTCGGCGGCGATACTGCAAAGGTTAACCCGCTCTCACCGGTCGACCTGGTCATTGACCACTCGGTGACCGTCGATCGTTTTGGTGATGATGAGGCATTTGAAGAAAACGTACGCCTGGAAATGGAGCGCAACCACGAACGTTATGTGTTCCTGAAATGGGGAAAGCAAGCGTTCAGTCGGTTTAGCGTCGTGCCGCCAGGCACAGGCATTTGCCATCAGGTTAACCTCGAATATCTCGGCAAAGCAGTGTGGAGTGAATTGCAGGACGGTGAATGGATTGCTTATCCGGATACACTCGTTGGTACTGACTCGCACACCACCATGATCAACGGCCTTGGCGTGCTGGGGTGGGGCGTTGGTGGCATCGAAGCAGAAGCCGCAATGTTAGGCCAGCCGGTTTCCATGCTTATCCCGGACGTAGTGGGCTTTAAACTTACCGGAAAATTACGTGAAGGTATTACCGCCACAGACCTGGTTCTCACTGTTACCCAAATGCTGCGCAAACATGGCGTGGTGGGGAAATTCGTCGAATTTTATGGTGATGGTCTGGATTCACTACCGTTGGCGGATCGCGCCACCATTGCCAATATGTCGCCAGAATATGGTGCCACCTGTGGCTTCTTCCCAATCGATGCTGTCACCCTCGATTACATGCGTTTAAGCGGGCGCAGTGAAGATCAGGTCGAGTTGGTCGAAAAATATGCCAAAGCGCAGGGCATGTGGCGTAACCCGGGCGATGAACCAATTTTTACCAGTACGTTAGAACTGGATATGAATGACGTTGAAGCGAGCCTGGCAGGGCCTAAACGCCCACAGGATCGCGTTGCACTGCCCGATGTACCAAAAGCATTTGCCGCCAGTAACGAACTGGAAGTGAATGCCACGCATAAAGATCGCCAGCCGGTCGATTATGTTATGAACGGACATCAGTATCAGTTACCTGATGGCGCTGTGGTCATTGCTGCGATAACGTCGTGCACCAACACCTCTAACCCAAGTGTGTTGATGGCCGCAGGCTTGCTGGCGAAAAAAGCCGTAACTCTGGGCCTCAAGCGGCAACCATGGGTCAAAGCGTCGCTGGCACCGGGTTCGAAAGTTGTTTCTGATTATCTGGCAAAAGCGAAACTGACACCGTATCTCGACGAACTGGGGTTTAACCTTGTGGGATACGGTTGTACCACCTGTATTGGTAACTCTGGGCCGCTGCCCGATCCTATCGAAACGGCAATCAAAAAAGGCGATTTAACCGTCGGTGCGGTGCTGTCCGGCAACCGTAACTTTGAAGGCCGTATCCATCCGCTGGTTAAAACCAACTGGCTGGCCTCGCCGCCGCTGGTGGTTGCCTATGCGCTGGCGGGAAATATGAATATCAATCTGGCTTCTGAGCCTATCGGCCATGATCGCAAAGGCGAGCCGGTATTTCTGAAAGATATCTGGCCATCGGCACAAGAAATTGCCCGTGCGGTAGACCAAGTCTCCACAGAAATGTTCCGCAAAGAGTACGCAGAAGTTTTTGAAGGCACAGCCGAGTGGAAGGAAATTAACGTCACACGATCCGATACCTACGGTTGGCAGGAGGATTCAACCTATATTCGCTTATCGCCTTTCTTTGATGAAATGCAGGCAACACCAGCACCTGTGGAAGATATTCACGGTGCGCGGATCCTCGCAATGCTGGGGGATTCAGTCACCACTGACCATATCTCTCCGGCGGGCAGTATTAAGCCCGACAGCCCAGCGGGTCGATATCTACAAGGTCGGGGTGTTGAGCGAAAAGACTTTAACTCCTACGGTTCGCGGCGTGGTAACCATGAAGTGATGATGCGCGGCACCTTCGCCAATATTCGCATCCGTAATGAAATGGTGCCTGGCGTTGAAGGGGGGATGACGCGCCATTTACCTGACAGCGATGTCGTCTCTATTTATGATGCCGCAATGCGCTATAAGCAGGAGCAAACGCCGCTGGCGGTGATTGCCGGGAAAGAGTATGGATCAGGCTCCAGCCGTGACTGGGCGGCAAAAGGTCCGCGTCTGCTTGGTATTCGTGTGGTGATTGCCGAATCGTTTGAACGAATTCACCGTTCGAATTTAATTGGCATGGGCATCCTGCCGCTGGAATTTCCGCAAGGCGTAACGCGTAAAACGTTAGGGCTAACCGGGGAAGAGAAGATTGATATTGGCGATCTGCAAAACCTACAACCCGGCGCGACGGTTCCGGTGACGCTTACGCGCGCGGATGGTAGCCAGGAAGTCGTACCCTGCCATTGTCGTATCGACACCGCGACGGAGTTGACCTACTACCAGAACGACGGCATTTTGCATTATGTCATTCGTAATATGTTGAAGTAACGAGTATTTGCTTGCCGGTTATTTTGCTTCCGGCAAGCAAATGAATTACACAATGCAAGAGGGTTATTTGTTCAGCAAATGGCCCATTTTCTCGGCTTTGGTATCGAGATAATGTTCGTTATTGGGGTTACGACCTACAATCAATGGTACGCGTTCAACAATATTAATCCCTGCTTCGGTCAGAATTTCGACTTTTTTCGGGTTATTGGTTAACAAGCGGACTTCATTGACGCCAAGGAGTTTGAACATATCAGCGCAAAGAGTGAAGTCGCGCTCATCAGCGGCGAAGCCTAACTGGTGGTTAGCCTCTACAGTATCGTAACCTTGATCCTGCAGTGCGTAAGCGCGGATTTTATTCAGCAGACCAATGTTACGACCTTCCTGACGGTGATACAGCAAAATACCACGGCCTTCCTCGGCAATTTGCGTCAATGCCGCTTCGAGCTGGAAGCCACAATCGCAGCGCAAGCTGAACAGGGCGTCACCGGTCAGACATTCGGAATGGACGCGCGCAAGTACCGGGGTATGCCCGGAAATATCGCCATAGACTAGCGCGACATGATCGTGTCCGGTTGCCAGTTCTTCAAATCCCACCATCAGGAAATCGCCCCATGGGGTTGGCAGTTTGGCTTCTGCCACACGTTTAAGCTGCATGAAATTCTCCAGATAATGCTGGTTCTGTATTGGCTTATTTTGCCATAACGAGAAGGGGTTCACCTAATCACGACGCGTCGATCGTTCACGGAATGGCACAAATCTGTCAATTTTTCCTGGAACTGGCATTTTCAGTTATGATTGTGGGACTTATCAAAAAGGAGAGGCCATGCGTTCGATTGCCAGACGTACCGCAGTGGGAGCTGCACTATTGCTTGTCATGCCAGTAGCCGTATGGATTTCTGGCTGGCGTTGGCAACCTGGAGAACAAAGTTGGTTACTAAAAGCGGCTTTTTGGGTTACTGAAACTGTCACCCAGCCCTGGGGCGTCATTACACATTTGATTTTATTCGGCTGGTTTCTCTGGTGTCTGCGTTTTCGCATTAAGGCTGCCATTATGTTATTTGCCATTCTGGCGGCGGCAATCCTTATGGGACAAGGCGTTAAATCCTGGATCAAAGACAAAGTCCAGGAACCACGACCTTTTGTTATCTGGCTGGAAAAAACACATCATATTCCGGTTGATGAGTTCTACACTTTAAAGCGAGCAGAACGCGGAAATCTAGTGAAAGAACAGTTGGCTGAAGAGAAAAATATCCCACAATATTTGCGTTCACACTGGCAGAAAGAGACGGGGTTTGCCTTTCCTTCCGGTCACACGATGTTTGCTGCCAGTTGGGCACTGCTGGCCGTTGGTTTGCTGTGGCCGCGTCGGCGAACGTTAACCATTGCTATCTTGTTGGTCTGGGCAACGGGAGTCATGGGAAGCCGCCTGCTGCTCGGGATGCATTGGCCACGCGATCTGGTTGTAGCTACGTTGATTTCGTGGGCGCTGGTGGCGGTGGCAACGTGGCTTGCGCAACGAATTTGTGGGCCATTAACACCACCTGCGGAAGAAAATCGCGAAATAGCGCAACGAGAACAAGAAAGTTAACGCTGGTTGATTTTCCGAATTTAGCCCTTAAATCATCAACAATGCGCGTGGATGCCATTTCGCAGACGGCGCGAAAATGGTACTTTAAAGGGCTATTGCGGTAAGTTGACCATAATTTATTCGCTCTAACCACATAACGGGAAGTAATGTGAAATATTTACTCATTTTCTTACTGGTGTTAGCGATCTTCGTGATTTCGGTCACGTTGGGTGCGCAGAACGATCAACAGGTGACGTTTAATTATCTGTTAGCGCAAGGGGAGTACCGTATTTCCACATTGCTGGCGGTATTGTTTGCTGCGGGGTTTGCTATCGGTTGGTTGATTTGTGGCCTGTTCTGGCTGCGAGTTCGTGTTTCCCTGGCGCGCGCTGAACGTAAAATAAAGCGACTGGAAAACCAGCTTTCACCCGCGACTGACGTGGCTGTAGCGCCGCACTCGTCTGCGGCGAAGGAATAACTTTCTATGCTGGAGTTGTTGTTTCTGCTTTTGCCTGTAGCCGCTGCCTATGGCTGGTATATGGGCCGCAGAAGTGCGCAACAAAACAAGCAAGATGAAGCCAACCGCTTGTCGCGTGATTACGTAGCGGGGGTTAACTTCCTGCTTAGTAATCAACAGGATAAAGCGGTAGACCTGTTTCTCGATATGCTTAAAGAGGATACAGGCACCGTTGAAGCCCACCTTACGCTCGGAAACCTGTTCCGTTCGCGTGGCGAAGTTGATCGCGCTATTCGCATCCATCAGACCCTAATGGAAAGCGCCTCGCTGACCTATGAACAGCGTCTGTTGGCGATTCAACAACTGGGGCGTGATTACATGGCCGCCGGGTTATATGACCGCGCGGAAGACATGTTCAATCAGCTGACCGATGAAACTGACTTCCGCATTGGCGCGCTGCAACAGTTGCTACAAATCTACCAGGCTACCAGTGAGTGGCAGAAAGCAATTGATGTTGCCGAACGCCTGGTGAAGCTGGGTAAAGATAAACAGCGCGTCGAAATTGCCCATTTCTACTGTGAGTTAGCCCTGCAGCATATGGCCAGCGACGATCTCGATCGTGCCATGACCTTGCTAAAAAAAGGGGCGGCGGCAGATAAAAACAGCGCCCGCGTATCCATAATGATGGGACGCGTGTTTATGGCGAAAGGAGAATACGCCAAAGCCGTCGAAAGTCTGCAACGCGTGATATCCCAGGACAGAGAACTGGTCAGCGAAACGCTGGAAATGTTGCAAACCTGCTATCAGCAGTTGGGTAAAACTGCCGAATGGGCAGAATTCCTGCAGCGTGCGGTGGAAGAGAACACCGGTGCCGATGCTGAATTGATGCTTGCTGATATCATCGAAGCGCGCGACGGTAGTGAGGCCGCACAGGTCTATATTACGCGCCAGCTTCAGCGTCATCCGACCATGCGTGTGTTCCATAAGTTAATGGATTACCACTTAAATGAAGCGGAAGAAGGGCGTGCCAAAGAGAGCCTGATGGTGCTGCGTGACATGGTTGGCGAAAAGGTACGTAGTAAGCCTCGTTATCGCTGCCAGAAATGTGGTTTTACCGCATACACCCTCTACTGGCATTGTCCGTCTTGTCGGGCCTGGTCAACCATTAAACCAATTCGCGGTCTTGATGGCCTGTAATTTTTAAAAAAATCCGACTTTAGTTACAACATACTAATTATTGATCTTCTATTGTGCTCCGGCACCGACGGCGCTCAAAAGCCTGCCAGAGGAGAAATCGCAACTGTTAATTTTTTATTTCCACGGGTAGAATGCTCGCCGTTTACCTGTTTCGCGCCACTTCCGGTGCCCATCATCAAGAAGGTCTGGTCATGACGTTAACTGCTTCATCTTCTTCCCGCGCTGTTACGAATTCTCCTGTAGTTGTTGCCCTTGATTATCATAATCGCGATGCTGCGATGGCCTTTGTCGACAAGATCGACCCACGCGATTGTCGTCTGAAGGTCGGCAAAGAGATGTTTACATTGTTTGGGCCACAGTTTGTGCGCGAACTTCAACAGCGTGGTTTTGATATCTTTCTTGACCTGAAATTCCACGATATTCCCAACACTGCAGCGCACGCTGTCGCGGCTGCGGCTGACTTAGGCGTGTGGATGGTGAATGTTCATGCCTCCGGTGGGGCGCGTATGATGGCCGCAGCGCGTGAGGCACTGGTTCCGTTTGGCAAAGATGCACCGCTTTTGATTGCTGTGACAGTGTTGACCAGCATGGAAGCCAGCGACCTGGTCGATCTTGGCATGACACTGTCACCTGCAGATTATGCAGAACGTCTGGCGGCACTGACGCAAAAATGTGGCCTTGATGGTGTGGTGTGTTCTGCTCAGGAAGCTGTGCGCTTTAAACAGGTATTCGGTCAGGAGTTCAAACTGGTTACGCCGGGCATTCGTCCGCAGGGGAGTGATGCTGGTGACCAGCGCCGCATTATGACGCCAGAACAGGCGTTGTCGGCTGGTGTTGATTATATGGTGATTGGTCGCCCGGTAACGCAATCGGTAGATCCAGCGCAGACGCTGAAAGCGATCAACGCCTCTTTACAGCGGAGTGCATGATGAGTGATTCCAACAGCCGTCTGGTCTACTCAACGGAAACCGGACGTATTGATGAGCCCAAAGCGGCCCCTGTACGCCCTAAAGGCGACGGTGTGGTGCGTATTCAGCGTCAGACCAGTGGACGTAAAGGTAAGGGCGTTTGCCTGATTACCGGTGTCGATCTCGATGATGCCGAACTGACAAAACTTGCAGCGGAACTGAAGAAAAAATGCGGCTGCGGCGGAGCAGTTAAAGATGGAGTTATTGAAATCCAGGGCGATAAGCGTGATTTATTAAAATCACTACTTGAAGCGAAAGGGATGAAGGTAAAACTCGCAGGCGGTTAACATAAAAAGCCACGGATATATCCGTGGCTTTCGAATATTTTACTGTGTGTATTATTCAGTTATTTCGTACTGAACAGAATCAAGCGTATTATAATTGCGAGTCGATAATCGACATTTATTTACGATTATTTACCGACCTGGTGACCAATAACACCACCGACAGCTGCACCACCTAATGTACCCAACGTACTGCCATCGGTCAGTACTGCACCGCCTAATGCCCCTGCACCTGCGCCGATTGCGGTGTTGCGATCCCGTTTAGACCAGTTAGAACAGGCACTCAGAGACATTGCCAGGGTAATTGCCAGAACAGCCGCGGTCATTTTTTTGCTCGTTACAAACATAATACTCTCTCCTGAATTTATGATTCACGGAAGTAAGCTCTCTATAACTATAATAGCTAAGAATAAGCCAGGTGAAATTATTCCGTGAAATCCGCTCGCGCGCAGGGTTATATCACGCAGGTGATAATGACTTCCTGTTATATCGCTGATAATAATTTTATATCTTGAGAGTGTTAATAACAGGTAAATAGTCTTAATTATCAACCAGGAATCATCTTAGAGCGGATGATTTGCCAAACTGCAAATCATCCGTAGAGAAGGGAAATGGTTAAATGTCAACGACGTGAACGGTGAGTTTACTGTGCTCAAGATGCATCAGATCGCTGGCGCGTATTTTCGAATCGGTAATCACGCGATTGAATCGCTCAACGGGACCGATGGAGTATGAATGTACAGCACCAAATTTCGAGCTGTCAGTCAGGACTATCGCTTCGCACTCTTTTTCCAGCACGGCATTGACCACATCGGTACGCATCATATCGCGACCGGTAAATCCAGTTTCAGGTTGCCAGCCATCAATACCAATAAATGCTTTGCTGAAATGCACCTGTTGGATGCACTGGCGTGTCAAAGGGCCAACCATACTTTCGCTTTTTTTCTGGTACACGCCACCGAGCAAAATGACTTCACAAGGCGCGTCTTTCAGCAAATGCGCGATGTAGCTGCTGACCGTGATGATAGTGACATTTTTCTTCTGCTCGCCCAGAGTCCGGGCGAGCAGGGCATTGCTGCTACCATTTTCGATAAAGATGGTTTCGCCCGGTTGAACCAGTGACGCGGCAAACTCGGCGAGTTCACGCTTCAGCGTATAGTTGCTCATCATACGGGTTTCGACGTCATCACTATCAAGCGAAACTGCAAAACCATGTGCACGTCGGAGGTAACTCAGTTTTTCGAGGGTGTTGAGATCCTGGCGAATGGTAACTTCAGAAACTCCAGTGGCTTTTGCCAGATCGGTTACGCTAACCTGACCCTGGTCAATGACCATCTGTAGAATAGTTTGTTGTCGGGAATTCATCGCTGTAATTCTTATAACGTTATAATACTTAATAAAAAAATACTGACGCGCCGGGCATCCTCAAATAGGAAAACCTGAAGGCACGATTGTTAAATCTCCCACGGTGCCTTCGGGATGTCTGGCGTAGATTCAGCAACCTGGCGCAAGAGTTCTGCTTTAAGTATCTCGAGATTATGGATCGCAGAGTGGTAATCGCCTGCCACAAGGATATCTAACACAATATCAATACGTTCGGCAACGCGCTGGGCATCAAATTCAGACATCAAGGACATCCTTATAGCAAAAGTGGAAAATGAATAATGCAAAAATTGCCGCTAAAAGAGAAGTGTTTAACAGCAACGGCTAATTATCATCCAGGAATACGATATATAATGACGGGATATAGCGCTAAGTATATATATTCATCTACTTATGCGCGCTTCAGATAGCGTTTATACCAGCGTTCGAAGGCGACGGCGGGCATCGGTTTGGCAAACAAAAATCCTTGCCGCTCATTGATCCCGTTCTTGGTTAAAAAAGCATCTTCCTTTGCACTCTCTACACCTTCGGCGATCACCTGAAGATTCAATGCCTGGGCCACAGCGACGATCGCCCGGACCAGTGACTGCGAGACAGGTTGTTTGTGAATATCTCGAACAAAAACCTGGTCAAGTTTGATGGCATCGATCGGAAAGCGCGCCAGTTGCGAAAGTGAAGAGTAGCCGGTACCAAAATCATCCAGATGTACTTGCGCACCTAGTTGGCTAAATTGTTGAATAACAGACAGTGCCAGTTCATCATTCTCAATCAGACAACTCTCTGTCAGTTCAACATCTATAGGGCAGTATTCAAAATTGAGTTCCTGGAGAACCTGTTTCAGGGCGGTGAAAATGGTTTGATCGGCGAGCTGACGTGCAGAAATATTTACCGCCACTCGCAGGTTTATGCCTTTATCCCGCCACTTTGCCACCTGGCGTACGACATCGAGAATCACCCAACGGCCTAAAGGCACAATTAGCCCTGACTCTTCGGCGTAGGAAATGAAGTCCAACGGTGGAATCAACCCACGTTCAGGTGACTGCCAACGTACTAGTGCTTCCAGACTGCGCACTTCGCCACGCCAGGTGATTTTCGGTTGATAGTGAATAACCAACTGATCGTTTTCTAGTGCTTTACGAAAGTTGGTATCCAGCCAGAGATATTCAAATACCCGTTGATTCATTTCTGGGGTAAAAACGCAAAATTGTCCTCGTCCGCCTTCCTTCGCTGTGTACATTGCTGTGTCGGCGTGACGAATAATAGCCGCGCTGTCCGAACCATGTTCGGGAGAGAGTGCAATACCTACTGAACAGCTGGTATAAACTTCAATTAAACCAATACGAAAGGGGAGGCGTAAGCGGGTCAAAATTCGTGATGCCATTGCTTCCAGCGCGCTTTGTGAGGTATTGGATGCCAGTACCAGAAACTCATCGCCACCTGGACGCGCCAACACCTGATCATGTTCGAGACAGCTTAAAATGGCCAATGACACGTCGCGTAATAGCTGGTCACCAAACAAATGCCCATAAGCGTCGTTGACCTTTTTAAAATTATCCAAATCAAGATACACAACCCCAACTTTATTGTTATCTGCATGATTAATAGCGTGATCGATTAACTCCTGCATTGCGTTACGATTCGGCAGTCCGGTGATACTGTCGGTATTTGCCAGAATACGCAGTCGCTCCTGAGCGCGGCGCTCTTCGGTAATGTCGGTACCGGAACAGATTAAAAAAATCTCGTTTTTGCCACTGCCGCTGTGGACAAATTTATTGCGAAACAGAAACAGCCGCTGGCCTTTACGTGTTGGTATCCACAGTTCGACTTCATATGCATTGCCGCTTCGAAAAAATACACGGTTATTGCGCCTGGATGCCGCAGCTTCACGACGGCTCATAAACAGTTTAAACACGCTTTGCCCAATGACGTCGTGTTCTTTCAACCCTGTGTAATCTTCACATAAGCGATTGAAGCGTTGAATATTCCCCCGGCTGTCGAGAATGACTATTGCGGAATGTGCTTCAGAAACTACCTGCTCAGCAAAGGAAAGCCCGTGTGATAAATCACGAGCAACCGCCGGTGTGTCATGCCATGCAGACGCGTTGCCAGCCCATTCCCGTTTATTGATTTTTCGTCCTACCAGATGCACAGAAAGATCGCTTTCATCGACGGTCAGACTCATCATCAGGCTGGAGGTGATGACCGTCATTTCCCTGATTCGAGCAGCCTGTTCGGCAGATAACTGCAACATACGTTCAGGTTCTGTGGTTTCGGTGGTAGAAAAGCGCAAAACATCGCTGCTTTCCGTCAACCGCCAGTATGGATTGTGCGATCCGAGAAAGTTGTACAACGTTGTGGACTCCCTAACGGTTTTCATGATGCATATCCTCCGGTTAACAGCGGAGTCCGCGGTTAAATAAAAGGAACAACATGACTTACATGAAATTAACGGCGGCTAAACGCATTGTTTTTTTTATATATTTATTTGTAATCCAGTTTTGGAAAAACGCCAGTTTTCAAACGAAAGTCAGTTAAAAAACTGCCGGGATATGATGAAGGTAGAGCGGGGAAATAAACGGCCCATTCATAAGGAATGGGCCGTGAAAGGAGATTACGCGACCGGGCGCGCAATAATGCTGCGGGTTTCCATGCGGACTTCGGCAATGGTGACGTCAATAACGTCAGTTACTTTATAAACCGTTTCACCTTTAATTTGTACGGTGCCGTTTTCCTGGCTGCAAACCATTTCATCGCGCACAGCGTGTAAGAAAGGTGCAGGAATAAAGGCGATAGCGCCGTTATCAACCAAACGAACACGCATGCCGCCACGGCTGATATCGACAATTTCCGCCGCGAAACGGGTGTCGGTCCCGGCTTTGTCTTTCAGGAAGCGTGCGTATAACCAGTCACCAACATCACGTTCTGCCATCCGATTGAGACGGCGACGCTCGGCCATTTGGACAGTGATCTCATCCTGTGGACGCGTCGCAGTTTCGCCTTTGATAACCGCTTTCAGCAGACGGTGGTTGATCATGTCGCCATATTTACGGATCGGCGATGTCCAGGTGGCGTATGCTTCCAGACCGAGGCCAAAGTGAGGACCGGGTTCAGTGCTAATTTCAGCAAATGACTGGAAGCGACGAATGCGGCTGTCGAGGAAACCAGTTGGTTGCGCATCCAGTTCACGACGCAGTTTGCAGAAACCGTCCAGCGTGAGCACTTCTTCAGCATCGACATGCAGACCGTGCGTTTTCAGCAACGCTGCCAGCGCGTCGGCATTCGCCGGATCAAAGCCCATATGCACGTTATAGATGCCAAAACCGAGCTTATCGCGCAGTACGCGGGCCGCACAAATGTTAGCGGCAATCATCGCTTCTTCGACGATACGGTTGGCAATGCGACGAGGCTCGGCGACGATATCCAGCACTTCACCTTTTTCACCGAGAATAAAGCGGTAATCCGGGCGATCTTTAAACACCAGTGCGTGGTTATGACGCCACTCGCCGCGGCGTTGGCAAATTTGTGCTAGCAAACGGACTTGTTCGGCAATTGCTTCGCTTTCAGGCTGCCAGTCACCGGTATTTTCCAGCCAGTCAGAAACCTGGTCATACACCAGCTTCGCTTTGGATTCGATGGTGGCGGCAAAGAATTCGATATTATCTTCAATGGTGCCATCAGTGGAGAGCGTCATGCGGCATGCCAGTACCGGGCGGACTTCATTGGCGCGCAGTGAGCAGAGATCGTCAGAAAGCTCGCGAGGCAGCATAGGGATGTTGAAGCCAGGCAGATAGTTGGTGAATGCGCGAATTTTCGCGGCTTTGTCCAGCTTGCTGCCTTCAGCAATCCACGCGGTTGGATCGGCAATCGCCACAATCAGCTGAAGTTTGCCATCCGGCAACGCCTTAGCGAAAAGGGCGTCATCCATATCTTCTGTGCTGGCACTGTCGATGGTGACAAAATCCAGCGCAGTCAGATCTTCACGAACCAGACCTTCATCGAGCATTTCGGTAGCAACGCCGTCTGGTGCTTCTTTTTCCAGATTATGACGCGCAAGGGTAACCCACCACGGTACAAAGTGATCGTCACCAAAAGTGATGTATTGTGTCAGTTCTGCATAGAAAGAACGATCGCCTTTCAGCGGATGACGGCGCATTTCGGCAACCGCCCAGTCGCCTTCTTTAAACTCGTGGTTCAGGCCACGGGCTGCGCGGCAAGGAATGGCGTCTTTTAAGAGTGGATGATCAGGAACGATGGCCAGACGGTCATTTTTGCCCTGAACCTTACCCACGAAACGAGTCAGGAACGGTTCAACCAGTTCTTCTGGCTCTGCGGATTCACGTTCTTTTTCACTGTGGATCACCGCGATAATTCGGTCGCCATGCATGACTTTTTTCATCTGCGGCGGCGGAATGAAATAACTTTTTTGCGCGTCGACTTCCAGGAAGCCAAAGCCTTTTTCTGTGGCTTTTACCACCCCTTCAGCGCGTGGCGTCTGGGAATGCAGTTGCTGTTTAAGCTGCGCTAGCAGCGGGTTGTCCTGAAACATAATTGTCTATTTTGGTGGCCATTAGAGCGGCTGACAGTTTTACGCGAATCTGTCTGACGCGGCAAGGTTAATATGTCTCACCCAACGCGATTTTTAAGCGATTTATCCAGCCACACAGCCCGCTCCATACCAGCAGATTAATAATCTGCGTTGATGATTTTTCGTGTTCGAGTAAAGGGCTGAACTGGGCGGCGCTAAAGCGATCGGGTGCTCGGGTCAGCCATTGTATCGCCTGAACGGTAGCGTGCTCAACAGAATGACGGTCAGCCCATTGGTTAATTTCATTTTCGCCCTTGCGCAGAAGGGTGTTGATTTTTTTATATTCATTTAATGAATCCATACAGGCGGCAAAACAAGCAGGGCTGCCATTTATCCGTGCGCATAACAACGCCGCAAGCTGATTATCCGGCTGTGTATTAACCCGTGTGCTGTTTAACAACTTTTCAAGAAGGGAAAGTGAAATAGGGTGGAGAGAGAGTGTTTCAGCCAGTTGGCAAAGTTCTGCAGTTGAACTTTTTGTGTAATCTTCAGGTAGTTTTTCCACCTCATAGCTGCTTCGCCAGCGTATTGATTCATCAGTAAACAGTGACGCGTCGGCATAGTTTTGTATCTCCAGACCGGGTAACCAGCGTACCGGATGTCCAAGATAAGCCTGAAATGTCGCAATGGTCCGCGCCTGAAAGCCAATAAATCCAATGATTTGGTTAATGATTACACAGTCCCAGGCAGTAAGACCGACGTCATTCAGATGCTGGCGCGATCGGTTGTCGATAATAGAAGGCGAGCTAGCCAGTTGGCGGGCATATTGCGTGATTTGTGCCAACCGATGATTACTTTCCCTGGAGGAATCAGGCCCGGGGAGCGGCGTAAGTCGCGCCGAATAGTAGTTACATAACCGTTGGACGCCGCAAACCTGAGCAACCGTCAGGGCCGTCGACAAGCGTTCATAAGCGGTGAAGGTCTGTGAACGAGTCACGGTAAGCGGGTCAGGGAACAACTCCACTGCAAGAACGCGCGCAGGGGCCAGCCATGAAAGGAAGGGTGCCAGCGTTTCTTCATCAAGGATCACGTCGAGCAGAAAGGGATCGCTGACCTTTGCGGCTTCCGGGACCAGAGGCAGAACGTCATACTCCGCAGTACTGGATTGCGTTTCATGATACCAGTGGCTTTTGCCGGTGATGTGGCGTTGTTCCATGGGCGCTCCTTGGTCGTAAAGGAAATCGTTATCCTGACGCAAGGCGGGAAGGGGAGAAAGACGGATCGGCGATAACAAATATCAGAAAGGTATAACAGAGATAACGGGCGGCAGAACGCCGCCCATCTTTACCAACAGAACGATTATTTCAGTTCGAGTTCGTTCATTGCAGCGATGCTGAAACCGCCGTCAACGTGGACTACTTCACCGGAGATACCGGCAGAGAGATCGGAGCACAGGAATGCCGCAGAGTTACCCACATCTTCAATAGTAACGGTACGGCGAATCGGGGTAACGGCTTCGCAATGAGCCAGCATTTTGCGGAAGTCTTTGATACCGGAAGCCGCCAGAGTACGGATCGGACCAGCAGAGATGGCGTTAACACGCACACCTTCCGGACCCATCGCGTTCGCCATATAGCGCACGTTCGCTTCCAGAGACGCTTTTGCCAGACCCATAACGTTGTAATTCGGGATAGCGCGCTCAGCGCCAAGGTAGGAAAGGGTCAGCAGGGCAGAACCCGGATTCAGCATGGAGCGGCAAGCTTTTGCCATTGCAACGAAGCTGTAGGAGCTGATGTCGTGGGCAATTTTGAAGCCTTCGCGAGTAACGGCGTTAACATAGTCACCATCCAGCTGATCGCCAGGTGCAAAACCAATAGAGTGTACGAAACCGTCAAATTTCGGCCAAACTTTCCCCAGTTCAGCGAACATGGTGTCGATGCTGGTATCTTCGGCAACATCGCACTGCAGAACGATGTCAGAACCCAATTGAGCGGCAAATTCTTCTACGCGGCCTTTCAGTTTGTCGTTCTGGTAGGTGAATGCCAGTTCAGCTCCTTCGCGGTGCATCGCCTGAGCGATACCGTAGGCGATGGATAGTTTGCTGGCAACACCGGTTACCAGAATGCGCTTACCGGAAAGAAAACCCATAGCTTTAATCCTTATTGTTGATGCTTGTTGTGCCTGAAAATCAGGCGATTCGTCGTTTTAGTAAACAGTACGAACAGATAAACGGTTATTATAATCAACCTGGCTGTGAGTAGCTATAGTTGCCAGGTCCGACCGGAGCAGGCTGCGGCAGGGGGGGCGCTTTTCCCCTCACCCTAACCCTCTCCCCAGAGGGGCGAGGGGACCGTATTGTGCAAATATTGTTACCCCAGCAACAAACAGGCTCATACAGCCCCTAACCCTTTCATGGCGATGGCTGGGACGGTTCAGACCTTGCCGAATATTCTCCAGCACCGTCTCCATGTTTTCACCACAACAGCTATTCGGCTCGGTCTGCCCCCTCGCTCTTTCAGGGAGAGGGTGACCGGCGGTTCAGTTCCTGCAGAATATTCTCCAGCACCGTCTCCTCATTACAATCAATCTCGTTATTCCAGAAACGCAGCACGGTCCAGCCCTGCGACTCAAGCCAGCTAGTGCGCCTGGAATCATAGGCAACTGCTAAATCATGCTGCCCACCATCCAGCTCAACGACTACACGCGCCGAGCAGCAAGCAAAATCGAGAATGTAGCTCCCCACTGGATGTTGACGGCGAAATTTGAAATCACTAAAACGTCGGCTGCGAAGATATCGCCAGAGCTTTCGTTCCTGCAAAGTGAGATTGCGTCTTAAATCACGCGCATTTGATTTAATTTTATCTATCACCTCATTCTGACAAGATTTAATCTTTTGTCAGAATGAGGTGAATAATCTGGAAGGAGGATTCAGAAAATTAGCGATCTTTACGCCACGCATCCGCCGTCAATGCCTCGCCAAAATGACCGGCAATCAGCCGTTTGGTGAGTTCATGCAGCGGCGATGCCAGCACATCCGCGGTGCTGCCTCGCTCGACAACCTCGCCCTGATGCATCACCAGCACCTGGTCGC
>ENA-UOJP01000405-UOJP01000405.1-human-gut-metagenome-genome-assembly--contig:-C102-NODE-405-length-86718-cov-9.636315_pt1 | contig 86718 bp, 80 predicted proteins | sample MGYA00242353_ERZ723900 | MGnify/ENA metagenome assembly ERZ723900 | reverse complement strand
CACCTTGCCAAGGTGGGGGCCGCGGGTTCGAATCCCGTCTCGCGCTTTTTTTATTGGCAGCGGAAGCCTTGATTTTACAAGGTTTCCGCTATTTTTGTATACCGATTGTTTTGAATACAGTTGAGGACAGTTTACAATGCCATAATGATTTACAATCATTTCCAAATAGATAGGAAGCCTCCAGGAGCTTCCTTCTTTTCTGCAATCGCATATCTTTGTCTGCATTCCTTACCCCTCTATTACTTTTTTGTTATATTTCTCATAAAATCTATAAATTTGATTTATACCCCAATTTTTATATAATAAAAGTACAGTAATTCGGCCGAGGAAAGGATCACAAACATGACAATCACAGAACGCAACTTTTTCACCGCCTCCGACGGCGCCCACATCTATTTCGAGGACGTCGGCCAGGGCCTTCCCATCCTGATGGTGCCCGGTTTCCTCTGCACCACCAAATTTTTCGAGAAAAATGCCCTGGCGCTGTCCGAAGAGTTCCGGGTAATCACCATGGATCCCCGGGGCCAGGGATATTCTTCCAAAACCTGCGGAGGAAATACCCTGAAGCGCCACGCCCAGGACATCCGGGAACTGATCGACCATCTGGACCTGCAGCATGTTGTACTCCTGGGCTGGTCCTTAGCCGCCTCCGTGGTGGTCACCTACGCCTCCCAGCACCGGCAGCACCGCCTGAACGGCCTGGTCATGATGGACGGCTCCCTGTTCCCCTTCTCAGGGGAAGCCTGGAACCACCACCGTGGCCGGGACTATAACATCCAGAACTGGTTTGACACCTACATGCCGCTCTACTATAACCCTCAGGAATTCTACGACAAATTCATCGCCCGTATCTCCAACCGCGGGGGCATGAGCGAGGAGGACCGCCGCTGGATCACCGAGGAATGCAAAAAGACCATGCCCTGGAGCGCCCTGGAGCTGCACTACGATTTCAGCCACACCGACAACGTAACGCACCTGAAGGAAATCACTGTGCCCGTATCCATATTCGGGGCCAGCTCTGAGGCCTACGGCCTGGACATGGTGGAAAAATTCGCGGGGGAGGTCAGCGGTTACAGCGAGGTCAACTGCTTTTACGAGAGCGGACACCTGATGTTTTTATACGAAGCAGAGAAATTCAACCAGTGCCTTAAGCGGTTTGTGCGCAAGGCCAACGAACTGATGAACAACTGAATGATGAAGGAGGGGGACTTATGTTACTAGCAATTACCGGATTTGTGATGATCGGCCTGTTAATGTTCTTTCTTTTAAAGGGGAAGGCCATCCCCATGACCCTGTTTGTGGTGCTGCCCATTCTGGGAGCCGTGATCAACGGCTACGGACTGACGGACATCGCCGGTTTTATCAAAGACGGCGTCAGCACTACCTGGAGCATGGCGGCCCTGTTCGTGTTCGTAGTCACCTACTTTGGCATTATGACCGACGTGGGCATGTTTGACAAGCTGGTTCAGAAACTGATCCGAATCGCCGACGGCCATGTGCTGGGGATTTTCCTGGTGGTGGTCCTCATCGCCACCCTGGGTCACTTGGACGGCAACAGCCCCACCACCTACCTGATCGCCATTCCCGCCCTGCTGCCGCTGTGTAAAAAGCTGAACATCCGCATTTCCGCGATCATGGCGGTCTGCTGCTCCGTTATCACGGTAATGAACCTGGTGCCCTGGGGCGGCGTGCTGAACCGCCAGTCCGTCACCCTGGCCATGGATTCGGGCCTGCTGTGGCGCGCCTATCTGCCCATGCAGATTTTCGGATGGTTCTGCTGCGTGGGCCTGGCCGTGGTGATGAGCCGCATCGAAGTGCGGCGGGGCGCCGGTAAAGTGGCGGTTCTGGCAGCTGGAGAAAGCGCAGAAGCCGCGGCCGATCCGGAAGTTTTGGCCTTGCAGCGCCCCAAACTGCTCTGGTATAATGTAATCCTGACCGTCGCCGTGTTTGTGCTGCTGTTTAAGACATCCCTGCCCAACTACTCCATTTTCATGATGGGCTGCGTGCTGGCGCTGGCCGTTAATTATCCCAACCCGAAGGACCAGGAGGCCCGCCTGGCCGCCCACGCCCCCAAGGTCATCTCCCTGGTTGCCACCGTGCTCAGCGCGGGCGTGATGGTAGGCGTGCTCAACAACACCGGGATGATCGTGGCCATGGCCGAGCTGATCATCCACATTCTGCCCGACTTTTTATGCGCCCATCTGCACCTGGTATTCGCATTTTTCGGCGGCTTTATCGGACTGGCCGTATCCCCCGATCCGCTGTACTACGGCATTCTGCCCGTACTCATCGAAGTGTGCGCCCAATACGGCATACCGGCCCAGAGCGTGGCCATCGCCTTTGGAATCGGCGCGGACAGCTGTTTCACCCTGGCGCCGGTCATCGCCTCCACCTACCTGGGGCTGGCCGTCTCCGGTCTGTCCTTAAAGGAGCACATGCGCTTCAGCTTCTTCCCCCTCTGGATTGTGGGACTGCTGATGATCGCCTTCGGCTGCGTCATGGGCTACATCGTAATCTGACACATTGTCCGGCAGCTGCGGCTGTCCATCGATCCGGCTCAGGCCGGGAAAGGAGCGGGCCATGAACACCCGGGAGCTGGAATATATTCTTGCCATTGCAAAGGAAAAAAGTATCTCAAAGGCGGCGGAAAAGCTCTACGTCACCCAGCCGGCCTTAAGCCTCTTTCTCACCCGCCTGGAAAGCCAGCTGGGAACCCCGCTCTTCATCCGCGGGGCCTCCGGTCTCATCCCCACCTTTGCCGGGGAGCGCTATATCCAGATGTCCCGAAAGGTGCTCAAGGATTACCGGGACTTTGAACAGGAGCTTTGCGACATCAGCTCCCTGCACATGGGCCGCCTGAAGGTTGGCACCTCCGCCCACATCGGCTCCTATGTGCTGCCCCAGGTGATCCCCCTGTTCAACCGCACCTATCCCAACATCGAAGTTTCCATCTCTGAGGGAAATTCCCAGGTTCTGGAACATATGATCAGCGGAAATGAACTGGACGTGGCCCTGATGCACCTGCCCCTCAAACATATAGAGGCAAACTACGTGGAAATCGCCCGGGAGCGGTACGTGATGGCATTTTCCAAAGACCACCCCCTGAACCGGAAACTCTACCCGCGGGAGGGCGAAACCTATCCCTATATCGACCCCCGCGCGGCCGCAGGACAGAAATTCGTACTCTCCTTCCCCTACCAGCGGGTCCGTCAGATTTCTGACCGGATTCTGGAAAAGGCCGGTATCACCCCGGACATTATCCTGACCACCAGCAGCGTGCAGACCGCCCTGCGGTTCGCCGGGGTTGGCCTGGGCGTGACCTTCCTCCCGGAAAGTTACATCCAGCTGTTCCGCTGCACCCATGAACCGGTTTTCTGTTATATGGACGATGACTTTGAGGCCTACTGGACCTTTGTGGTGGTCTACCCGGGGGATGTGACCCTGTCCGGCCCCGCCAGGGCGTTTATCGAACTGACCAAGGAAGCCTACTGTTAAAATACACCCGGACTCTCTGCATCCGTCAGAGCGCCCGGGTGTTCATTTTCCTATTTCGATTGTTTCTCATCCGTGTTCAGATACTCCATTACCCCCATGTGAATCGTCCACGCCATCCGATCCTGATAATCCTCGCTCTCCAGGGCCTTGGCCTCCTTGCGGTTGCTTAAGAAACCGCATTCCACAATCACGATCGGTTCCTTCACATGCAGCAGCAGGTAATAATTGTCGTTTGCCTTGGCCACCCGCCGGTTGGCCTCGCCCAGCACGTAATCGAAACGTTCCTGAAGGATTTCCGCCAGCCGCTTTCCGTTCTGGGACGTCTTATAGTAAAATACCTGGCCGCCGTTTATTTCTTCCTGATGATAGCTGTTTTGATGGATGCTCACCACCAGGTCCGGCCGGGCCTCGTTGATGATATCGCAGCGCCTGCGCATATCCGACACCTTTTTGTGGCTGTCCCCGGACTGGTAGAGTCCGGTATCCGTGTCACGGGTCATAACCACATTGACATCGGAGGCTTCCAGATACGCTTTCAGCTTCTTGGCGATGCTTAAGTTAATGTCCTTCTCCAGCTGTCCGTCGATGCCCACCTTGCCCGGGTCAAAGCCCCCGTGTCCGGCGTCAATCACCACAAGGGGCTTCTCCTCCCGCATATCCGCCTGCCGGTTCTCCACCGCAGCCAGCGTACCGGCTTCCCAGGACACCACACATACAATAAAAAGCAGCAGAATGCCCATCAAGGTCTGCCACGCAGAATGCTTCATCCAATGACGCTCCAGTCACAACTACTTGGTTCAGTATATTCACCCGCACGGCAAAAAAAGAACCGGAAATCGCAGCCCCGCCCATCACGGCGTTTTGGCTCCGGTTTCCGGTTATCCTTCCTTTGTCAGTCTACCTCCAGGACGTTGTAGTCCTTCACCGCGTCCTCCACAATGTACTCCAGATATTCAAACAGAACGGCCGGATAGCAGTATTCCTGCCACATCTTGTAAGCCGGGCGCTCCTTCGCTTCCTCCACCACGTCGACCGCCTTTCCCGCGTAGCAGGCGGCGTTGATATCCGCATATACCTGGGACATCTGCTGTTTTTCCGAAGGCGTCAGCTTCACGAACAGGTCGCCCGCCTTCTCCTCCTCCTTGGAGTCCTTCATGGCGTCATAGGCCTGGTTGTAGAAGATCTTGTTCAGCGTGGGCGGGCTGTATGTATCAAAGGACAACAGATTCTCATCCGTCACATGGTGGCGCTTGGCCCACCGTTCCATATCCACCTGACGGGTGCGGTAGGAAAATGACTCGTCGCTCATGTAATCCAGCACCCCGTACTGGCAGGGCGGCGTAGCCAGCGAGCTGGTCACCACCTCATAGATGCCGATATCGTCGTGCTGCATAAAATGCTGAACGTGCAGATGGCCGCTCAGGAACAGGGGAATATTGCGCTCCTCCAGCAGGTCGATCAGGCGGTCGCTGTGCTCGATGGTACAATCGTCCACATAGACCTTGCTCTCGTCCAACAGATTGTGGTGGGCTACCGGCAGAACGCGCATCCCCGCTTTCTCCGCCTCGTCCAGCTGCTGCTCGATCCATTCGTAGGTCTCCGTCTTAATCATGCCGCCCACCTGATTCCTCGGCTCATACTGGCAGGTGTCCAACATCAGCAGACAGGTGTTCTGGTCCAGATAATAAGTATAGCTGAGGGAGTTGCTGTCGCGGCTGTTGGCCTCATCGTAGCCGTACTCGCCGTAAATCTCCGCGAATTCCGCCGGATCCGTGTTGTTCGCCGGATAGATGTCCTTTCCCTGATATCCGGCGGCCTTGGGATTGTTGATATCGTGGTTGCCCGGTATCACTAATACCGGAATCCCGGCCAGTTCAACCTTGTCGAGCTTCTTTGCCAGCTCCTTGTGGCTGTCCTCCTCCCCGTTCAGGGAAAGGTCGCCGCTGAGGATCAGCACGTCCGCGTTCTGGCTGATAGCCTCCTCCAGGGCCGCATCCACGATCTCCTCCACGTAGTTCACCAGCTTGCCGTCTCCGTGGTTCACCATGGTGGTGAAGGCTTCGCCTTCGTCCCGCAGCGACCCGGCCAGGTAATGCATGTCGGTCATCAACACCACCCGGGTGGCGTGGGCGGGCTTTTCCGCCACGGTCTCCGTCTCCGGCGGCTCGGTGGGAAACGGCTCAATGGTCGACGGCTCGGGGTGAGTCGGCTTCTCCGCCCCACTCGTCTGAGCTATGGTGGTCTCCTCCGGCGCGGTTGCCCCGCTCTCCACCGGCGTATCCGTGCGCACGCCGCAGCCTGCGGCCAGTACGGCGGCCGCGGCCACAGCCGCAATCCATCCTTTTATCTTGATTCTGCGCTTCATGTCCTTCCCCCAGTTCCATTTTTTACGGCCGGATCGCGCCTATTCCTTCACGCGGTTCACCACGTCCCAGATATCCGCCGGCTCAAATCCCAGTTTCCAGCAGGCCACTCCGGCCAGATCGTATTCCCGGATCAGGTCGATCTTCAGGCCCAGAGACTCCTCCTCTTCCATCCAGATGTACTGTTCGCCGTCGGCGTTTATCACTTCTGCGTAATACTGGCCCAGGGCGTCGTCCCAGATCAGCTGCGCCTGATTGTCCTCCACCCATTTCTTGGCATCGGAAATACCGTAGGCCTTGGAGGTAGTCTTTCCGCCCTGAACCGTCCACACTCTGGTGTAAAACGGTACTCCGTTGATCACTTTTTCCTTGGGCACCTGGGTCAGCGTATCCTTGATTCCGTTTTCCACATAGGTGATGGAGGCCACAGAACCCGCATCCCCGCCGGCGTAGTGCTCGTCATAGCCCATGATGATCACGTAGTCGGCCACCGTGCCCTGCTCTTTTCGGTTGTAGAAATTGGTGTAAGCCGAGGGCACATAGTTGTCCACGGACAGAACCAGCCCCTTTTGCCGACAGGCCACCGACAGCTCGCGGATAAACTGAACGTAATGGGGCCCGGCCTCTGCCTTCAGTCCCTCAAAATCCAGATTGATACCGTCGAAGCCGTAGTTGTCCGCATCCTCCATCAGGCTGGCGATCAGCTTCTTCCGGTTGGAGGTGGAACCCATTAACTCCCTGGTGTTGATCGCGGCGCTCTCCTTGGTGCTGACGTTGTTTAACATGGCCCAGACCTGTATGCCCCGGGCGTGGGCCTTTTCCACGTAGTCCCGGCTGGCGATGGACGAGTAATTGCCCTGATTGTCCGTCATCACAAACCAGGATGGCACCACCACGTTGACGCCCTCGGTCTTGTCGATCAGCTCCTCAAACTTGTTGTTCGCCTCCTGGCTGAACACCTGGTGGAACGCCAGAATCACCGGCTCTCCCAGGGAAATATTGGTGTACACCGGCGCCTTAAAGGTGCTGAGCTGCGGTTCCGGCTCCTGCTCCTCCAGCCTGCGGTTCTCAATATAGCCCATATAGCCGTCCTCTGTCCGGACCTTGGTCCACTTTTCCATGGCGTCCAGGACCGTCAGCCGGTCCCCCTTTGCCACATCCGTGATAATAGGGCTCTTGACGCCGCCCCTGGTGCGCAGCTTGCCGTCCCGTTTGGCCTGAACCTTGGGCACCGGGTTCCAGAGGGTGTCGATAAAGACGCGCTTGATCTGGCTGGTGTCAAAAGCCTCGGTCCTGATATCCGTATAGTTGGCCACCAGTCCCAGGGACAGGTACGCCCCGTCCTCCTTCACCTTTAAGAGCGGTCCCGAACTGCCCATGGTCTCTGCATCCGCATAGACAATGGAATCCGGCAAAGCGTACACCAGAAGCTTCTCATTCTCATCCCAATAGAAACGCTGGTTCAGATACTCGTTCACCCAGCCCACCGGCAGATAAACCTGGTTATCCTCGTAGATTGCCTTTGTGTCCTGGAGCTCATTGTCCAGCACCAGAGCCACCTGCCCGCTCTTGATCCCAAACAGCTTGCCCTTGTCCGCCAGCTCGCTGCTGGGCTTGTACTTTCCCAGCAGATACCAGCCCACCAGCGCGCCGGCCACCAGCAGAATTAAGCCCACAATCACAGCCGTCACGGCGCAGCCGCAGCCTCTCTTATTTTCCTTCATGCAGCGGGTCCTCCGAATTGTAAATGGTAGTCTTTTCGTTGGGAAATGAGGCATCCGAATGTTGTCCGCATGCCTCATTTCGCTCACTGTGAATATTATATCATAACATTCGGCAAATAGTACAAACGATTTGCTTACAATTCGGTGGAAACGGCTGGGGGGTGGATTTGGGCGGATCATTGACCGGGCGCAGCCAGACGCTGCGGCCAGCTCAGGCTGAGACGGCCCCGCCTGTAACGACTGCCATTCTCCGCTGTCCGCGCGTCCGCTTAGGCCCGTAAGGATTACCCGCGTTCACTGTGTCCCGGCGTGCTTACCCGCGCCCGTTTACACCCCGCAGCCGCAATCCCCGCCGCCCCCTTCACCTGCGCCCTCCCCATCATCCCGCAGCGCTCTCAGCCCTGCCGTCTCCGCTTCCCGCCTGTTCTGCCCTTCGCAGGCTCCGGCGGGTCGCAGAGATAGACCTTGTCAAAGCGGATCTCCCGCAGGCAGCCCTGCTCGGCTCCCACGTAGTCGCCCATGTAGAAGCCGCCGTCCTCGCTCATCTCAAAAATCCGCTCCCAGTCCTTCTCCGGACATTCTTCCCCATCGATGATAATCGGAATCCCCCTGCACTTATAACGCCTCAGCCCATCCAGGTATGTCTTTTGCAACTTCTTCCTGTCCGCATACTCCACGTTCCTTATCATCTGTTACCCTTCCTCCTAACCACGCCGCAACCGGCGCGCAGCCCAGACGGAGGTATACCGTGACATATTATCTCCTTCGATACCGCGCGCCCAATCCGGCGCTTATCGTTCTCCTTTTGCAGCCGCCTGCCGGGACGCGGCTACAAAAGCCCCTCGAACCACCGCATCAGGTTTCTGTCAATCCGAAACGCATCCGCTGAAAACGGAATCCGGAACACCGGGACGCCCAACTGCCTCTCCACTTCTCTTCTGGTCCATTCGCTGCCAAATGCAGCCAGGTATATCCAGCTTCTGCACGGCCGTCCGTTCTGTTCCATCATCCCGGAAGCATCCTCCAACTGCCATTCGCTGAACGACACCACCATCATTCTCACCTGGCACCTGAGCCACTCCGCCCGCGGCGCGGGCGCCGCCTCGCCAAAGTCGATGATAATGTCGTCATACGGCCCGTTCATACACCCCGCCAGGGTGTCGGCATCCCCCCGGCCAAAATATGTGACGCCGAGGGCTTTAAACACGTTTTCTTCCTTCTTTCCGGCCACGTTTTCCCGCCTCGCGCAGACCTTCTCCATCCGCCGAAAATCCCCGTGATCGTTCCACTCAATGACCGCCGTTCTTCTCTGTCCGGCTCCGGTCAGATAATTCGCCATCAGCACGCACAGGTGTGTCACCCCTGTCCTTCTCCCGGCTCCGATGACGCCGATGACTCTGCACTGTCCCGAATTTTGTCCTTTGCGGCGAAAAACGCCTTTCCGCCAATGAGGCATCGTTTAAGCCAGCTCCTTTTTCCGGTCCGCCCGCCGGCCAGGGCGTCCCACAATTCCTTTAAAAATTCCCCGCCCTGTGCCCCGGGGCAAAACGGGTCGCTGAAAAATGGCTCCGCGAACCGCCTTGTCCCCGGCGGCAATTTTTTCCGATCAGGCCGGAACCCGCGGACCCCCTCCGGGCTGCGCCATACGAGGGCCGCGGCTTCAAAACGCGGCGAGTCCCACAATGGGCCCAGGCTCTTAAGCATCTGCATACAATCCTCCTGCTCCCACAAACCTGCTCCGGCCACCATAAGCACCGTCAGCCGCTCTGCTTTTGCACCCGCGGAGAGCTCCTGCCAGCCGGTCCCGTAATCCCGGACCACGATCCCGGCCTCAGGCTGTTCCAGAGCCACGGCGCTCCCATACCAGGGTTTTAACAAGAGCCCACGGATATGAAAGAGACCGTGTTTGTCCGCTCTGCTGCCGTAACGCTCCGCCAGACGTCTGATATGCCCGGATACATTATGTTCCTCGTACACGGCCCGGAATCCTGCCCGCTTTAAATACCCGCACAGGGCCAGCGACAGATGGGTGGAGCCGGTTCCTTCCCGGCTTCCAACCACTGCGACTGCAAGAGATGGTATTGGATTTTTTATGCGATTCTGGCATTCAATCCCGGCCTGTGCAAGCCCCTCAAGCCTCCGCCCCAGCTCTTCGGCCGTGCGGAAACGTTTCTTCCGGTCCACTTCCATACATTTCCCAATTATAGCTCTAAGGCCGTCTGAAATACCGCTTCCTACGTCCTGCGCCATCCCGGGTTTTCCACTCACCATATAGGAGAGGACAGCACCAATGGCATAGACATCCGTCCTGATATCCAGAATCTGGTCAGAAGTATACTGTTCAGGCGCAGCGCAGCCGACCGTCCCGTAGCGCGCGCTCTGATGAGTGCAATGCTCCGCAAAAGACGCCTGCCCGAAATCGATGATTTTCACGATGCCGCCGCATATGATCAGGTTTTTAGGTTGTAAGTCCAGAAATAAAATGGGTTTTTCTCCTGCGAAATGCAGGAATTCAACTAAGGCGCATATCTGCACTCCATAACGGACTGCTTCCGCCTCGCTTATGACGCCCTGGTTTTGAATCAGGGCATACAAAGAATCTCCTTTTATATACTCTTGAATTAGGTATAAGAAATTTTGGTCTTCTTCCAGATCGTAGACAATCGGAATGGCAGGATGCCGCAGGCTTTTCAGGATCAGGGCTTCCCTGTGGAACGCTTCATATCCCACAGCTGCTTTGGAAACCTGTTTGATCGCCCGGTATTCTTCCAGGCCCAGATGGACTGCCAACCATACGGTCCCTGTCCGGCCCTTCCCGATTACACGATCCAGACGGTATTTGCCAAACAGAACGGTGTCCGCCGTCACCCCTCCTCTGCTCAATACCATCTCTTGTTTGGTTATATTATCATTTAATCTACATAATGTCAATATTATGTTGTAACTTTCTTCTAAAACTTTATACTTTAAAAATGTTATCTCCGGCTGCTTCAGTTTTTCACCCGATTCATTTCAGTTCCGGTTAGCTTCAGTCTGGTTACGGACAGATCCTGCGCAATGTCTGTTTCCCTTAAAATTTCATTAAATTGAAATATTTTAATTGATATTTCCCCCCGTTCTGTAGTATATTTAGAGTGTGGGAGTCTAACTAATGACTGTGCCGATGGCACCCGAGATTGATACAGAACAGGAAGTGATCCTATTGAAGATAGAACGAATAAATGAGAATCAGATCCGCTGTACCCTCACAAGCTTCGATTTAAGCGTGCGGAACCTGAATCTGGTGGAACTGGCCTACGGAACGGAAAAGGCCCGGAAGCTGTTCCGGGAGATGATCCAGAAAGCCTCCAACGAAGTCGGATTTGAGGCCGACGACATCCCGCTCATGGTGGAAGCGATTCCCTTGTCCGGCGAAAGCATCATGCTGGTGATCACCAAGATTGAGGACCCTGAGGAACTGGATACCCGCTTCGCCAAGTTCTCGCCGCCCTCCGATGAGGATACGGAATCCCTGCTCTCCCAGCTGGCCGGCCAGCTGCTGGAAGGCGCCGGGGATATGGACTATACAGAATCAACGGCAATGCCGGCTCCCGGAAAGGGCCTGCAGGCCGGCGAAACCGGCGGCAGCGCTTCCGCGGACGGCCGGGACGCCGACGCTACCCGGATTTTCCGTTTCGAGAATCTGGACCGGATCTGCGAAGCGGCCAGGGCCGTGGGCGGACTCTACTCCGGCGTCAATACCCTCTTTAAAAAGCCCGGCACCCGCCAGTATTACCTGGTGATGAAGCGCAAGGGCGGCGGTGACCTGGAATTTTCCAGAAGCTGCAACATACTGGCGGAATACGCTATGAAGCTGTCCAACGAGTACGCCAGCGAAGCCTACTTCCGGGAACACTACGAGATCATCATCGCGGATAAGGCGCTCCAGGATCTCCAAAAAATCTGATTTTGTTAAAATGGCTGTTAAAAATGCCCCGGCAGGACCAACTCTCTGCCGGGGCATTTTTTATGTTCGATTCTTCAACTCTCATCAGTCAAACGTGAGCACGACCTTGCGGATGGAGGGATCCTTGGTGTCCACAAAGTCAAAGGCTTTCTGCGCTTCCAGGAAGGGGTAGGTGTGGGAGATGGTTCCCTTCAAGTCCAGCTTCCCGGCCTTGATCAGCTCGATGGCCTCGCCGAACTTCTTGTTCTGAAGCCTGGAACCGCGCACATCCAGCTCTTTGGAGGTGATCAGGAACTGGTTCACCTCCGTGGGAGCCACCGAGAAACCCATGGTGATCACCCGGCCCGCGTTTCCCGTCACCTTGAGCAGGGTCAGCAGGGAAGTCTTTAAGCAGGCGGCGTCGATGGAAACGGTCACGCCGTAGCCGTCCGTCAGCTCCCGCACCCGCTGCTCCAAATCCTCCTTCATAGAGTTGATGGTGTAGTGGGCTCCGTTCTTCTTCGCCTCCTCCAGCTTCTCCTCCACCACGTCCGTGACAATGATGGTGGCCCCGCTGAGCCGGGCGATCTTTAAAATCGTGCTTCCAAGGGCGCCGCAGCCGTAGATTAACAGCGTGTCCTCCGCGCAGAGCTGGGCTCTGGAACAGCTCTGGATGGCGATGGTGGTGGGTTCGATCATGACCGCCTCCACGTCGGAGAGGCCCTCCGGCAGCAGGTAGCAGGCGTCCTCCGGCACCGCCATGTACTCGCGGTAACCGCCGTCAATGTGCACGCCTCTCACTTCCAGGCTGCCGCACACGTTTCCACGGCCCTTGCGGCAGGCGTAGCAGTGGCCGCAGCTCTTCACCTGGTCCACGATCACCCGGTCGCCGGGTTTTACGCGGGTAACGCCCGGGCCAACCTCCTCGATTACGCCAACCATTTCGTGTCCGATCACCCGGGGATAGGTGGCCGCAGCGTTGGTTCCGTGGTAAATGCCCACGTCGGAGCCGCAGATGCCCGCCGCCTTCATTTTCACAATCACATTGTCCTGCTGCGTGAGCGCGGGCTTATCCATATCAATTATCTTTAATACTTCGGGTTTTTCAATTTGAATCGCTTTCATTTTCATTAATTCCTTTCCAACCATTCTTACATGCTTATTTCTTCTTCACTGCATTTGAAACTGAGGCCACCAGGATCAATACCAGGAACGCGCCCTGGATCAGCCTCTGCATACCCGGTGATAAACTGGCCGCATTTAAGAATGTGGTCATAAAGGACATCATCAGCGCGCCAAGGCAGACGCCCAGCACGTTGGAACGGCCGCCGGCAGCCGCCGTCCCGCCTACAAACGCCGCCGCAATGGAGGGCAGGAAGTAGGTGGAGCCCATATCCTGGAACGCGCCGCCGATAAATGCGCCGCACAGAACTCCGGCCAGGCCGCAGAGCGCTCCGCCCAGGGTGAAGGCCGTGATCACCACGCGCCCCACCGCGATGCCCGAATACCGGGCCGCCAGGCGTTTCTGGCCCACCGCGTGAAGCTGTTTGCCGTATTTGGTCTTGTACAGCAGCACGGCTAAAACCGCAGCTACCGCGATACAGATCACGGTCAGCATGGAGAAACCGCCGAAGTTCATGTTGATAAACGACACCAGGCCCGCATAGGGAAGCGTTGTCATATGCGGCGCGCCGATCAGGATAATGGTGAATATAATGTAGCCGGTGGCCAGCGTGGTGATCATAGCCGGCACCTTGAGGTAAATGTTGATACAGCCGTTGACAAAACCGCAGAGCGCGCCCACCGCGACAGCCACCACGAAGCCCAGAACCGGATTGACGTTCATCAGGTTACAGGACATGTAGGCGCAGAGGGTCAGGATGTAAACCTGAGATAAGTCGATGGCTCCCTCTCCGCTGGTGACCACCACCATCTGGCCCAAGGCCAGCAGAAGGGCGAAGGATGCCAGTCTGGCGCAGGAAAACAGCTGATTGGCTGTAAACCGGCCGGAAACCGCGCCGATCAGTCCCCACAGAATCAAAGAGCCCAGAAGCGGCCATATAAAGGTATACTTTTCTACAAATTTCTTCATTTGCCTGCTGCCTCCTTCTTATGGGTAATCAGCTTGATTGCCAGTACCAGAATCAAAATAATCCCTGTAACCGCGGTCTGGAAGTTGGAGTCCACCTTCATGGAGGTGAGAAGGGCTGTGATAAAGGACATTGCGATTCCGCCCACTACCACGCCCACCGGCTCCACCACGCCGCCGCTCATCTCGCAGCCGCCCAGGATCACCGTGGCGATGCTCAGCATACAGTAGGACGCCGCGCTGTTGGCATCCGCGCCCAGACATACAGCCGTGAAGGTCATGCCGGACAGGATTACCATCACGGCGGACAGACCGTAGTTGGTCATCTTGGCGGTCAGGTAGGACCAGCCGGAGCGCTCGATGGCGGTGGGGTTGTTGCCGATTCCCCGCAGAATCATGCCGTATTTGGAGCGGTACAGGATGTACCAGGAAACCGCGGCCGCCGTCACGGCGATCAGCACGGGCATGGGCACCAACGGCATTTTATACTTGTAAAATCCGATCAGCCAGTCCGGGCAGGAACCGCCGGGGGTGGGACAGAGTACCAGGGCGATGCCCAGCCAGATAAACTGCGCGCCCAGGGTCACCACGATGGCCGGAATGTTGCGCACATGGATCAGCGCGCCCATGAGCACGTAAGCCGCGATGAACAGCAGCAGGCTGATCAGGCCCATCAGCGGGTTGGCCGTCAGGATCACGGCAATCAGCACGTTCACCAGGCCGATGGAGTAGCCGTTTCCCATGTCGATGTCGCCGGAAACCACAATAAACATCTGGCCCAGAGCCGCGAATACCAGCGGGACCGCGGAGCCGATCAGGGTCCGCACGCCGAAGTAGGACAGGATGTTGGGGTTCATGTAGGCATTGGCCAGGATCATGAACACCATGGTCAGCACCGGGAGGAGAATCCGGGAGCTGCCGATGGCGGCCAGTTTTCCGCGTTTTACCTCTTCCTTAACCTGTTTTTTGGCCACATCCTCAAAGGACGCCTTGACGATGTTGGGAACCGTGATGTTATCACCCACCAGTTCCTCGGTGATGGCTCCCTCGTGCATGATGTAGGCCCGGTCGCAAATCTCGATTTCCGAGTCCTCGGTGCTGTACATGATGATTCCGCGACCCTCGTTTTTGGCCTCCACCAGCAGGTTGTAAATCTCCTGCTTGGTCTCAATGTCAACGCCCGCGGTGGGGTCGTTTAGGATAATCACATCCGCGCCCGAGGCGATGCCCCTGGCGATCAGCGCCTTCTGCTGGTTGCCGCCGGACAGGGACATGATGGGGCTGTGAATGCCCTCGGCCCGAAACTTTAACTTGTCGTACCAGTGCTGAGCCAGGCCCTCGGATTTCTTCTGATCCAGCAAAACGCCGGATTTTACCTGGTCTAAGTTGGCGATCAGGATGTTGTCGAAAATGTCCCAGAGCTGGAACACGCCTTCCTTGGCGCGGTCGCCGCTGACATAGGACACGGTGCCGTCGATGAGCACGCCGTTCTTAGCCCGGCTGCCCTGGTGCCTGCGGGCGGAGAAAATGGCGTTTAACAGCTCGGTCTGGCCGGAACCAACCAGGCCGGAGATGCCCACGATCTCCCCGCGCCCCACGTGCATGGAAATATCCTGGAGCTGGCCGCCCGTCAGGTTTTTCACGTCCACCAGGCGTTTCCCGTCCGCGCCTTCCCCGGACGCCGCTTCCCCGCGCTCCCGCCGGGTCATCTCGCCGCCCATCATGCCGATCAGCTCCTGAGTGGTGATCTCGTCTGGATCGCAGGCCCCGGCGTTCTGGCCGTTGCGCAGCAGCAGAATGCGGTCAGAAACCAGCTTGATCTCATCCAGCTTGTGGGAAATGTAAATCACGGCCACACCCTTGTCGCTGAGCTCCTTCACCACCCGATGCAGCTGGCCCGCCTTGTCCGTGGAAAGAGCCGAGGTGGGCTCATCCAGAATCAGGACCTTTAAGTTGTCCGTCATCAGCGTCTTGCAAATTTCCACGATCTGCCGCTCGGCCAGGGTCAGCTTCTCCACCGCCTTCTGGACATCGATATTATTTCCCGGAAAATAGCGTTCCAAAAGCTCCTTGGCCTCAACCTGGGCCCTGGCCCGCCAGCCGGGCTTGCTCACCAGGGTGTGCTCCACGTTCAGCATGGCGAAGTTCTCGTATACGCTCAGATTGGTACACAGGGACAGGTCCTGGTAGGCGCAGGCGATGCCCGCCTCCTTGGAGTCCCGGGTGGTGTATTTTTCTCTGGCGTTTCCCTCCAGCAAAATGGTGCCCGCTGTGGGCGGCAGCACGCCGGTGAGAATCTTCATCATGGTGGATTTGCCGGCTCCGTTGGGGCCCACAAGGCCGATCACTTCCCCGGAGTAAATCTGCAGATCCACCTTCTGGAGCGCCTTGGTGATGCCGAAAAAGCGGTCTATCCCCTGTAACTCCATATAGGGAGTCTGGTTTTCTTTATGTTTCACGTCCTCACATCCTCTCATCCGCAGTTTTACTGTACAAACGCCACCAGCCGGATCGGCGAGCCCGAACCGCCCTTAAACTTATTCTGAAGGCCGAACACCGCGCAGAAGGGCGGCAGCTTCCCCAGATTGCAGAGATTTTCCATGATCGGAATCCCCTGTCCCAGCAGAATCTCATGGGAGATAAAGCGCTTCACGCCAAATGCGTCCAGCGCCAGGGTGTCGCAGCCCACGGCGGCCACGCCCTTCTCCGCCAGATACCGGGCGGCTTCCTCCGACAGGCCGGGCCAATCCCTCAAAAATCCCTTGTCCTCGGGCAGAATGGCGTATTTGTCCTCCCAGCCGAAGCGGATCATCACGATATCTCCGGCCCTGATCTCCCCGTTCTCCGCCTCGAAGGCTTTGATCTGTTCCAGTGGCAAAAGTCCGCAGGGCGCGATGTTTTCTCCGTGAATGGTGACGCCCCGGCCCATAACCGTCCTGGGGGACAGCTCATCCACCGGACAGCCTCCCGGGATAAAATGCTTCGGCGCGTCGATGTGGGTGCCGGTGTGCTCGGATATGCGGATGCTCTGATGGTAGGACTCGCCTCCCGCCTCGTAGGTCTCCACCACCGCGGCCTCGTACTTCGGCTGCGTCGGCCAGAACGGCATGTTCATTTCCATGGTGTAGGACAAATCCACCACCTTCGCGTGGTCCCGGATCGCCTCGATCATCTCGATATAGTTGTTATGTTCCATCTTCCCTTTCGCCCTTTCTTTAAAATCTGTGCCCGGTTCCGGCCCTGGCGGACCATTCCATTCAGTAATCGCCCACTGGCTGCGCCTGCGGACCATTACATTCAGCAAAAGGCCGGCAGCCGCTAATCTGCAGCAGCCGGCCCCTGTCCGTTCAAATGAATCCAGCAGCGACTATTTTACTTATAAAGATTCTCTCTCACCCAATCCCGGTCAAAGGTCGGGCAGCAGATTGCCTCGTCGGCCACATCCGCGTAATCCTTCACCTCGTCCTTGGTCACAATACCGAAGGGATGGATCATTTCCTTGGGAACGTCCATGCCGTCCAGGATATCGACCGCCACATACAGGCCGGTAGCGCCGTCCCAGGGGTTGGAGGAAACGGATACGGTGTCATAGCCTTCCGGAGCCTCGTTGGCCCACCATTTCAGGAAATAGCCTCTGTTGTCTCCCCCGATGATCGGCAGATCCAGACCAGCGGACTGGAACGCCTGCACGGCTGCGTAGGAGTCACCGCCCTGGGTCACAACGCCGTCCACCTTGTCCAGTGTGGGCAGTACGCTGGCCAGCTCGGACTGAGCCTTGGAACCGGTCCAGTCGGTGTAGATCTCAGCCACAACCTTGATGTCCGGGTATTTCTCCAGCACCTTCAGAACGCCCTCGTGCGCAATGTTGTCGAACTCGCTTCCGGCGGTTCCGCGCAGCTCAATGATGTTGCCCTTGCCGCCGATGGCTTCGCAGACATACTCGGTCAGGTAACCCATCTGAGCGATGGTGTCAAAGTTGATCTGGTAGCACAGCTCAGCCTCGGAGCTCACCGGGCCGTCGTTGATGATGATACAGGGGATTCCGGCGTCGGAAGCCTCCTGGATTGCGCCGTTTAACGCGGTTGCGGAACCGGGATCGATGATGATCGCGTCCACGCCCTGAAGAATGAAGTTCTCAATCTGCTGCACCTGGGTGCTGTTGTTCTGGTTGGACTCGGCAAAGATCACCTCGCTGACCTCGCCGGTCTTCTGAAGCTCCTCGGCAGCCTCCTTTAAATAGCCTTCCATGGCCTGACGGTATGTATTGCCGTTGTAAGAGTTGCTGAAGCCGATCACATAACCCTTGCCCTCGCCTTTGTCCTCTGCCGCTGCGTCCGCCGCTTCCGTGGTATCTCCGGCCTCGGCTGCCGTTGTGTCTGCCGTTTTCTCAGTCGGGGCTGCCGTGGAAGCCGGCGCGGAACTGCTCTGCCCTCCACAGGCTGCCAACGAACAAATCATGGCTCCTCCCACCAACATTGCGATCCATTTACTTTTTTTCATTTTCTTTCTTCTCCTTTCAGTAACACATTTCCACCCTTGTGATGTTTTAATATACTAATATATTACTAAGTGACTATAATTTACCACATCTCGCAGTGTATGTCAATAGGTATTTTTAAAATATGCACAATTATGTTTTCCCGTTAGATTTTGTGATTGTGCATATAATCCGGGCACAAAAAATAGCGCGAACCCATTTTAGGATAATTCGCACTATTTTCCGTCTTTTAATTGTTAATTTTTTATCATATTTGTCGGGTCAAGATTTAAAGTATTGCGGGTACTCGTTCCGCAGAGTCTGCTCGTTCATCAGCCACCGGTCCAGATGCTCCTCCATAATCCGTTTGGCCAGCTCCTTGTCCTTGTCGCGGATGGCTTTTACCAGATTCCGGTGGTCCTCCACGGTCTTATGGCCGTGAATCGCGGTGGCCTCCATGTTGCGGACCCGGTCGTAGTGGATGGAAAGTCCCTGGCTCATGCGGTAGATCAGGTCCTTACGGCAGATTGTGAACAGCTTGCGGTGCAGGGCATTGTCAAGCTCCAGAAGCTTCTGAATCAGGTTATTTTTCAGATAAAACTCCTGCAGCGTAAGATTTTCCTCCAGCCACACGAAATCCGCTTCCTGGGCCATGTCGCAGGCCAGCTCCACCATCGCCTTCTCCAGGGTCATACGCAGGAAACGCACCTCCTGAACAATATCCGTATCAATCAGCGCGATGCGCATCCCGCGCTGTGGGAAAATCTCAATAATATCCGACTCCTCCTTGAGCTTGATAATCGCCTCGCGGACCGGAGTGCGGCTGATGCCGATCATCTGGGAAATCTCCATATCGTTCAGCGTGCTCCCCGGTTCCAGCTCCAGTGTAATGATATTTTCCTTTATAATGCGGTAGGCGTACTCCTTCGCAGTCTCCCCCGCCTGTCTGGCCTCGATTGTCATACTCAGAATCTCCTTATCTCTTGGCAATAGCCGTTCTGTCCCCCTACCCCAGATATTTGACCAGCGCGGTGCGCACGGCTCCCGGCCCGGCGGCCAGCTCCGCGAACATGGATTCCACTTTTTCTCCCAGTCCGGCGTCATAGAGATTCACGCCAAAGACCGCCGGGTTTGAGAGAATGTCCTTTAAGCAGCCCTGGCAGGAATCCGGGTCGCCCAGGCGGACTCCAGCCAGCTTCCCGGTCAGCTGCTCCAACATCGGGTCGGAGCTCAACTCCATGGCCCGGCCCTGGTCGTCAACTGCCAACAGATAACGGCACCAACCGGCCAGCGCCAGCGGGATATAGGTCAGGGATGCCGGATCCAGCTCCGGCCGTTCCATATAAGATTTAATCGTCTCGCCGAAACGGATCGCCACCTTCTGGGAGGTATCCGTGGCGATGCGCTGGGGCATATCGGGAATGTAGGGATTGGGAAGGCGCAGGTCGATGACTTCATGGATGAAGTCCACGGGATCGATGATCCCCGGATTCACCACCACCGGCATCCCCTCCCCGTATCCGATCTTTTCCACCAGCTTTTTCAGCTGGGCGTCCTGCATCTCCGCCGCAATGGAGGTGTAGCCCAGCAGGCAGCCGTAGACTGCCAGCGCGGTGTGCAGCGGGTTCAGGCAGGTCGTCACCTTCATCCGCTCCGTGTTGTTCACCGTATCCCGGTCCGTCATGTAGACTCCGGCGGCCTCAAGGGCCGGGCGGCCGTTGGGGAACTTGTCCTCGATCACCAGGTACTCCGGCGTCTCCGCGTTGACGTAGGGGGCAATATAGGTGTTGCGGCTGGTGACAATGGGCGCCATATCCGTAAGCCCGGACGCCTCCAGCGCGGCCTGCACTTCACTGGCCGGGCGCGGGGTAATCTTGTCGATCATGGACCAGGGGAAGGCGACCTTGGTCTCGTCTTCCAGATAGGCCACGAATTCCGCTTCCACCAGACCCGCCTTCTGCCACTCTCTTGCCACGGCCAGCACGCTGGACTGCAATTTCTCACCGTTATGGGAGCAGTTGTCCATGCTCACCACCGCCAGGGGCAGGGCTCCGGCTTTGAAGCGCTCGTAGAGCAGGGCCGCAACCACGCTCATGGCGTGTCTGGGCTGCCCGGGCCCGTTCTGGATATCCTGGGCCACAACCGGGAAATACGCCCCGTCCAGGTTCTTCAAGGCATAACCCTTCTCCGTGATGGTAAAGCTGATCACCTGCAGGCTGGGCTTGCGGAAAATCTCCTTTAAGCGGGTATAATCCGTGCCATCGCCGCTGTCCCCCTTTAATCCCTCGGAGATGCTGGCGACGATCTCCTTGTCCAGACGGCCGTCCGCGTTCATCAGAACCAGCATGGTCAGGTTGTCATATGGCGCGTAGATCTTGTCCAGTATATCGTAGTCGAAGGTGTCCACCGCGATGATGCCGCGGTCCGCCTTCCCCTCGTTCAGCAGCCTCTGCTGCAGTCTGGCGATAAAGGCCCGGAAAATATTTCCGGCTCCAAAGTGCACCCACACCGGATTCTCCCGGGTGTTGGCGCGCATGGTTTCAATGGAAAACTCCGGGAGCTTTACGCCCGCGTTCTCCCAGAATTCATGGTTTTCAAGGGAGCTTAAGTTCATTTTCATGGCGTTTTTCCCTCCCTCAATTCCGGTTCTGCTTTTCAATGGCTTCCCAGAGGCCGTTTAAGTAGCAGGCGCCCAGGGCGCGGTCGTACAGACCGTATCCGGGCATGGACACCTCGCCCCAGATGGCTCTTCCGTGGTCCGGGCGCACGATGCCGTCAAATCCAATGTCGTAGAGCGCCTTCATGATGGCGTACATATCCATGCTGCCGTCCGCGGAGAGATGGGCTGCCTCCTGGAAATCGCCGGGGGCGTTGTACTGGAGGTTGCGAACGTGAGCGAAGTGAATACGGCCTTTTAAGGAACGGATAATGTCCGGGATGTCGTTGTCCGGATTACTCCCCAGGGAGCCGGTGCACAGGGTGACGCCGTTAAAGGGCGCGTCCACGGCCTTCATCAGCTTTAACAGCTGCTCCTTGCCGGTGATGATCCGGGCAAGGCCGAATACGGGCCAGGCGGGATCATCGGGATGGATCGCCATTTTGATGTCGTATTGTTCGCATACCGGCTGGATGGCCTTCAGAAAATATACCAGGTTGTCGAAGAGCACGTCCGCGTCTACGTCCCTGTAGAGCTCGAACAGTTCCTTGATGCGGGCCATACGCTCCGGCTCCCATCCGGGCAGCTCGAAGCCGTTGGACTTCTCACCCATGGACTCAAACATGTGCTCGGGATCCAGCTTGTCAATCTCCTTCTGGTCGTAGGCCAGAACCGTGGAGCCGTCCGGGCGCACCTTCGCCAGGTCGGAACGGGTCCAGTCGAACACAGGCATGAAGTTGTAGCAAACCACATGGATACCGGCCTGGCCCAGGCGCTCCAGGGTGGTGATATAGTTGGCTATGTACTGCTCGCGCTCGGGAATGCCCACCTTGATGGCGTCGTGGATGTTCACGCTCTCGATTCCCAGCACCTTCAGGCCCTTTGCCTCCACCTGCTCCTTCATCTGAAGAATGCGTTCCATCGGCCAGGCCTCTCCGGCCGGGATGTCGTACAGGGTGGTGATCACACCCTTCACCCCGGGAATCTGACGAATCTGCTCCAGGGATACACTGTCCACACCCTCACCGAACCAACGTAATGTCATGTCCATTTGCTTTTCCTCCTGCTCTGTGTTGTTTTGTTTGCGAATTTCGATGGGTAAATTTGCGTTTCGTTAGCAATATACTAATATATTACTATTTAACCCCACCGTTGTCAACCGGTGATTGGTAGATTTTCATAATTTTACCGTAACCGTTCAGACGGCGTGAAAAGCGGCACGGAAAGCTGTGTCAAGCTCGTTTGGAGGGAGTGGGACGCCTGGCTGATCACAATGAACGGGCCGGATGAATGGGCATATACGCGCCTGCGTTCATCAGCCTCAGACGACGTCCCGCTAAAAAAGAGGCCTGCCGCACGGTCACACCCACGGAAGCCTCCTTTTTATATCACGCTATTTGCCGGCTCACGCCTTGGAGCTCAGGATCTCATTGATCTGGCTTACCAGAGTGTCGCAGTCAATGCCGTGCACCATGCAGGCCTCCTCCAAGGACTCGCCCTGAGAAGCCGGGCAGCCCAGGCAGTGCATGCCTGCTCTCATCAGAATCGGAGCGATGCTGTCATCCACCTGAATGAGATCGCCGATCAGCATATCTTTATCGATTGCCATGTGAATTACCTCCTTAAACGATACGTTTCGTACAATTTTCGCTATTATCATCCCCATCAGTTACCGTAAAATGTACCCCCGGGTTGTCTAGCACTTACAATATAATACCTTTCGGGGGATTTGGCAAGCCGCAAGCTGCAAATCGTTCATTTTTTTCGATTCAGAGTGAATCTGAAAGGCGGCTTTAACGGTTTTGAATGGCCATAAAGTATTCCACCGTTTCCTCCGGAAGTATTCCCTCCGCCTGGGCTCTCAACGCCTTGATGTCATAGGCTGTTGGCACCTCATAGAAATGCAGCGTGTCTCCAATGGCTTTTTCACGTTTTAAAAAACTGTGCTGCCTTAAATGGGTATCGAAATTCTCATAGCACTCATCATCAATGATCCCAAGTTCATGAAGCCGTATCATCAGGATCCGCTTCGATATACCATACTTCTGTTTGACCATACTCAGCTCTTTGGCCGAAATCTTCGTGCGCTTAGGTCCAAATTCCAGAACCGCCTGTTCCCTGGAAAATAAGATCCCCCTGGCGAAACGCTGCACCAGCAGCTCCGTCTCCTCCTTATCCCCGCCCTGGAGATAAAAATAGCCTACCTGCTGCAAAACGGAATAGCGGAAATCATCCACAAAGTAATTGGGGTGATACAGCAAAAACGGTATCCGGGTCGAGACCTCATAACCGCCAATATCCAGACTGCCAAACTGCCGGGTGGAAGAGATCAGATACCATCCCTGGGACTCCAGAATCGAACAGACACTGGAAATCGGATTAATCCCAACTCCCCACTTTGCCCTGATCCCCCCAATAAACTTCTCAATCTGCGCATGCTGATCCGCCCGCAGCTTTTGGGGCACCGGAATTTCAAAGACGGATCGGATTCCCAGGGCATGGTCAATCTCCAAATGCCGCTCCATCTCTACCTGGATAAACGCATACAGCTCCTGCTGACGGGATGGAATCAGATTCAAGTCCTGAAAAATTCTCAATTCAAAATCCGCCCAATCCTGCTTGTAAAAAAAAGCAGGAATCGTACCCAGTTCTTTGGCCAGAACATTGATCGTAGCCTCGGCGGGAACGGTTTTACCCGTCTCATAGTATGATAAGGCGGCTCTGGAAATGGGAACCGAATTGGCGCTCAACGCATCCGCAAGCTGTTGCAGTGACAGACAGTTGGCCAATCTCATCAATTTTATCCTGTTTCCATTACATACCATAGCTTCTATCCCCTTTATCTGTTCCTGAACTACGCGGCTGTTCTTATTGTAATGGAAAATAGAAGTCAATTCAATAGTTCCCGGCATATCCGCAGCAATCATTCGCCTTTTATCCTTTCCATAACCGCAGTTACATGGGGAAGGGTAAAGTTCTCCCGCATACCGTACGATACACGGTCCAGCTCTTGAACATCCGCCTGTTCCAGCGTTAAGCCGGCGGCCAGTATCGAATCCTCAAAGTCCTCCCACGTATTGGCCCCGGCCACGACGCAGCTGACCTCGGGATGTGTCAGAACCCAGGCTGTGGCAATTTGCGCCATGGACACTCCATATTTCCGGCTCATTTTTCGGACAGACTCCACTACCTCCACCACCTGCCCCCGGAACAGATACGGGTAATACTCCCGATATAGCGGCGACCTGGCCCAGAAGGACTGGGGCGGCATAGGTTGTCCGGGCACGTATCGCCCGCCCAGCAGGCCGCTGGCCAGTGCTCCGTAAGCCATAATACCTACGCCATAGTGAGCCGCCATGGGGAAGGTCTCTTCCTCCAATGTCCGGTTCAGCAGATTGTACGGATTCTGCATTGCGATCAGCGGCTGGGCATTGATGCGGTGCTGGGCGTCCAGCGCCGCAACCACCTGCCACGCATCGTAGTTGCAGACCCCCACATAGCGGATCTTTCCCTGCTGGCAGAGCGTTTCCATAGCCCGCACAGTCTCCTCAGGCGGCGTGGTGGGATCCGGCTGATGCAGCAGATACACGTCGATATGGTCCGTTTTCAGCCGCCTCAGGGAATTGTCAATCTCCCGCAGAATATGATACCGGGATCCCCCGTATCCGTTGGGCCCCTGGTCGTCCTTTTTGACCCAGCTTCCCACCTTGGACGTGATAACCGCCTTGTCCCGCCTTCCCTCCAGCGCCTTTCCCAGAGCGATCTCCGACTTTTCGTTGTCTGCAATGGTATAAATATTGGCGCAGTCAATAAAATTGATGCCATTTTCAATCGCCTGCGTGATGACGTTCACCGCATCCTCCAGAGGGGGAGTCCCCCGGAATCCGCAGCCGAAAGCGATCTGTGATACCTTTAATCCGCTGTTTCCCAACGGCACATATTTCCCCTGATACTCCATCTCTTACCTCCTAGAAAATCCCTCGAACCTCCGTACTCAGCTCATCACCCAGTTCGGGAACGCAGTCACCAGACCCGGGAAGAAAATCAGCAGAACCACCAGTGCAACAAGCGCCAGGGTGAACGGCGTCAGTTCCTTTATTACCTTCAGGGGGCTTTCCTCCGCAATACCCGCGGTAATATAGATCAGACTCCCCACCGGCGGCGTGATCAGCCCCATCATGGTTACCAGCATAGCCAATACGCCGAACTGGATCGGGTCAATTCCCACCGTGCGGATAATTGGCACCATAGTGGGAATGATCACCATCTGAATCACATTAACCTCCAGAATACAGCCGAAAAACAGCAGAATCAGCATACAGATCATCAGTACCACCGTCGGATTGGTGGTGAAACTGGTAATAAATTTTGCCAGAGCGGCCGCCATCCCCATAGAGCTGATAATCCATGTAAATACCCCCGCACAGGATAGGATACACAGCACCTTGGCTGCGTTTTCCGCTGCGCGGCAGAGCGCCTGAATAAACTGCTTTAAATTCAACTCCCGGTAGATAAATGCGCTGATAATCACAGCGCAGCCCACCGCCAGCGCCCCAATTTCAACAACGGTGCCGATGCCCGCCACCAGGCAGAACACCACAATCACCGGAAGCAGAAACGCGAAAAATGATTCCCGGAACACCAGAAACGCGTATTTCCAGCCGCGCCAGGCCGTTTTGGGATAATTGCGCTTCCAGGAAGTGATAAAGGATACGATCAGAAGAGCCACCCCCATCAGAAGCCCCGGCACCATGCCACCCAGGAACAGGCGGTTGATGGATACGGACAGGTAAATCCCCATGAGTACCAGGCCGCCGGAGGGCGGGATAATGGGGCCGATGGTGGAGGACGAAGCGGTCACAGCCGCCGCATAGCCCCCGCTATAGCCTTCCTTTTTCATGGCTGGGATCAGCAGGGAACCAATCGCCGCGGTATCCGCCACCGCCGAGCCGGACACGCCCGCAAAAATCATGGAGGCCAGTATATTCAGATGGCTCAGGCTGCCCCTGATATGGCCAATGACAGCGGTGCCAAATTTGATCAGACGGTTGCTCATGCCTCCGCCGTTCATGATTTCTCCCAACAGGAAGTAAAACATGATAGCCGCAAAATTGTAATTGTTGAGCCCCGACAGCAGTCCCTGCCCGATCACAGCCACCGGCACGGTTCCCGGGAACAGGACCGCTATCCCTGTGGCGGCCATCCCCAAGGCCAGAAAGACCGGAAAGCGCAGCAATAGAAACAGAAACATGATGCCGAACAGGATCAAAACCTTTGTGATCATGGCTTTACCTCCCTCTTTTTGTTGAGCTGTTCCGCCAGCTTCAGGGCGGCGCAGACGGAAAACAGCGCGCCGCAGAATACCAGCGGATAATACCGGAAACCCTCATCGATTCCGATAATTGAAAGGGTATATCCCTTATTAACCCCGATGGTGATCCAACCTGTCCGGACCAGCGCGATCCCCATGACGATCCCCATCAGGTTGATAAACAGGTCCATTCCATATAGGATTGTTTGAGGCAGATAGACATTCAGAACGTCCATTCTGATATGTCCTTCCTTCAGCCACATCCACGGAACCCCCGCCGCAGCCATCCAGGACAGAATATAGATTGATACCTCTTCAATCCAGATGATGGTCACATCCACAAAATACCGGGTCACAACCTGCAACACGGCCAACACCGTAAGGCTGAACAGCCCCATTGCAATTATGGACATCAGTGCTTTCGCAATTTTGCTTTCTACCCTCTCAACCATCATTACCTCCCCGTTACTTTAACCCCTTGATCTGCTCGTAAAGCCCGGCTCTGAAAAGTTCCCCGTCAAATTTCGCCGCAATTTCTTCAGCCGACTTCACAAATGCATCACGGTCCACCTCAATGTAGGTAACGCCTTCTTCCTGGAACTTTCTCAGACATTCCTCGTAGGTGGTGTTCCACAGGGTGTCCGAGGCCTCCTTGAACGTTTCCTCCAGGGACTGGGTCAGCCAGCTCTGCTGCTGTTCGGTCAGCTTGTTCCAGCTGATATCCGACATCCAGATCACCATGTCCGAGTAAATGTAGTCCAGATTCATATAATACTTCTGTACCTCGGAGAAGCTAGAGGTATAGGAGTTCACCAGATCATTGTCCTGCCCGTCCACCATGCCGGTCTGAAGGGCCTGGAACAGTTCGCCGCCGCTGACTACCATGGGATTGGCCCCCCATGCGGTAAGCATCTTTGTGATTGCAGGGGACTCCGGAGTGCGAATCTTCATATTTTTAAGATCAGCCGGAACCTTCACCGGAGTATTGGTAGTCGTCAGGGACCGGGGCGCCTGATCACTGATGGGACCCATGTACTTGAGACCGTTGGCCGCCTCCACCTTTGCCACCATCTCCTTTAAAATATCCGACTCCAGGAATTTGTGGTAATGATCCAGGTCCTCAAACAGAAACGGCACTACGCACACGCTGAAATCCGCCCCTTCTTTCAGCACCGTAGCTGTGTCAAAGCCGGTCAAAAAGAAATCCAGGGTTCCCTGTTCCATCTGCGAGTAGTGGGCAGCTGTATTTCCCAGCACGCCCCCGGCCAGTACCTCTATGGTCATTTTACCGCCGGAGACAGCCTCCAGCTTGTCCGCCCACAGCTCCGCCGTGTTGGGCTGCACTGTGCCTGCCGGGGCGGGAACACCCAGTTTTAAGACCAACGCGCCGTCCTGCTGTTGCACAGCCTGGGTTGAAGCTGAAGTCTGCGGCTCCCCTGTTGAACCCGCAGCGGAAGCTCCGGTATCCGCCTTTCCCCCACAGCCTGCGGTCAATATCATTGCCGCCAATGTCAATGCTACGAATCTCATTCCTTTTCTCATTTTTACCTCTCCTTTTTATAAAAATGCTTATTTTGTGTTGAATCCGTCTGACTCCGAAAGCAGCTTGAACGCAATGTGGACAGCCTCGCAGCCAGATCTCACCAGTTCCTCCCTTGTGAACCTCCCGATTCCCGGGGTGAGGATCACATTTCTAAGAGTCCGGAAGGGATTTTCCCCCTCAATAACGGTTCGCTCTAATGTATCCAGTGCGGCTGCCTCAATCCGTTTCTCCTTTAGTGCGGCATAGAGCGCTTCCGTATCCACCAACCTGCCGTCCCCCATACTGATCAGCACCGCGGTGCGTTTCATCCACCCGATCAGCTCTTTGCTCACAATCTGTTTCCCTGCCTGATTGTATGATAAATGAACGCTGACAATATCCGCCTCACGGCACAACGCTTCAAGCTCCGCCGAAAAGCGGGAATCCGCCTCCGCGTTTTCCGGGTCCGGCTGCCATACCAGGACACGGCAGCCCATGGCCTCCATCATCTGCGCCAGTTTTCCGCCGCCGTTTTCAAGTCCCAGAATCCCGATGGTGGACCCCGTTACAGAGGAGGCTGCGTGCCGGATCCATTGTCCTTCCATCACCTGCTGGTGATGGCGGATTACCTTGCGCCTGAGGGCAAGGATCAGGGATAACGCCATTTCTGCCATCTCTGCCTCCCCATTTTCCGGTACGGCCGCAAGCCGGATTCCAAGACTCAACGCCCTCTGCAGATCCCCTTCCCGCCAGCTGCCAGTCCTACGAACAACAACCTTCACTCCCGCTTCGGAGCAGTCCGCCAGCCGCACGTTCATTTCGTCGCCGTCCACAATCAGCGCACCGGCTCCGGCAAGATCAATGTTTTCTCCGCCAACCGCTCCCGGCGCCCATGTATACCGGCAGCCCAGGCCTTCTGCAAAGCGCCGGACCTGTTCCTGGACCGCTCGCATATCCGGATTGTCTTCACCGGCAATGGAACGTATTTCCTTATGCTTCATATCTGGCCTGCTCCTTCAAAACAGCCTCCAGTGTTTCCGTGCCGTAGGCCACACGCGCTTCATAATCCATGGGACACATACGGTAGTAAGCCTTTCTCCCCATCTGGATCTGCAGAGCCGGTTTGGACAGAATCATATCGAGATAATACTGGAGCGTCTCCTCAAATGCCTCCTCTTCGGCCACGCAGGTGATCAGTCCATAGGCCATGGCCTCCTCGGTTCCAAACAGTTCTCCCCCGTAAAAGGCCGGAAGCAGACGCTTTTTGGGGATCACGTCGATTGTGTTGATCATAACCATCACCGGAAAACCGCCGTGCAGAATCTCGGGAAAACCAAATTTGACTCCTTTTCTGGCAATGGCGATATCGGACGAGGCTAAAAGATCATTCCCTCCTGCCACGCAGTCCCCTTCCACCGCCGCAATTACCGGCGTGCGGATCTCCATCAACTTTCTCTGCATATCCCGGATCGCCTGAGAATACCGGTCCTTCTCTTCCTTTGAGCTGCCGGCATCCACCCGCCCTCCGGAACAGAAATGCTGCTTGTTCCCCCGCAGTACCACGACCCGGATATCCGCCTCCTGATCCGCCCGCTCCAGCGCCTGCCCAATCATCTGCATCGCCTCGCGGTTGATCCGGTTTTCATCCTCCGGCCGGTTCAGATGGATCTGCATCACGTGATCCTTCACCGTTACCTCCACTGGTTTTTTTGTTTCCATCACCGCACACCTCCATGTTCACTATTGATAAGTCCATGATATACATTTATTCTCCTCTTGTCAATATAGAATTTTACATATTTTATTTTTCTGTAAAGTCCCCCTGTATCATTTTTACATTTTTACTATCATCTGTTTGGTTAATATCACTTTTTCGGTTTATTTTCGCCCTCATTTTAACAAAATTTTATTTTTCATATTTCTTTTATTGACATTTTTATTTTATTTGTTTATCATCAGGTTATAACCCATTTTATTAACCACCGTCAAAAAGGAGGATGTTCTAATGGAACAAACCACACTAAAGCAACTTTTGGAAAAGGGTCCCGTGCTGGCTCCCTGCGTTTATGACTGTCTCTCAGCCAAGATTACGGAGCGTGCCGGTTTTCAGGCCATGTGTCTGAGCGGCGGAGAACTGGCCGCAAGCTATTGCGGGCTGCCGGACATTGGTCTGGTCTCCCTGCAGGAACTGACCGATGCCGTTGGCCGAATCTCCGCCTCCTGCTCCCTTCCCATGATTGTGGACATTGATACCGGCTTTGGAAACGAATTGAACGTCATCCACACCTGCAGGAAAATCGCCAAAGCCGGCGCCATGGCCGTTCACATGGAGGACCAGACCTTTCCCAAACGCTGCGGCCATCTCCAGGGTAAAGAGGTGATTCCTCTGGAGGATTATCTCGGGAAAATCAGAGCCGCAGCTTACGCGCTCAGGGATACCGACTGCCTTCTCATCGCCAGAACCGATGCCTACAATATACTCGGAAAGGAGGCCGCTATCGAACGCGCTACTGCCTCCGTGGAAGCAGGCGCTCATATTACGCTGGTGGAGGGGACGGAAACTCTGGAAGCCATTGAGGAAATCGGCCGCAGGGTACCCGGCTGGAAAATGTTCGGTATGGCCTCAGCCGGAGCCAGTCCCAAGGTCACATATAAGCAGCTGGTGGATTGGGGCTATAACCTGATCACCGTTCACTGCGCGCAGTGGGGGGCAATCAAGGGCATGGAGGAGTTTTCCAGGTCCTGTCTGGAGACCGGGAGCGATATCTTTATCACGGAAATGGACGGCGTGGACAACCGCCCCATCGCATTGTTCAACATGTTCGGTTTACAGGAGTGGATTGAACTCGGCCGGAAATTCAGCCCTAAAATCAATGCCGCTAAGGAATTTGAGACAAAGTCATAAGGAGGTCCCATGATACGCAAATACTCGGATTTGCTGAAGGAACAAAAAAATGCACCGTTTGACGGCACCGGTGAAATCATGGTGCGCAGCCTGCTAAACGGCCCCGATGAGCTCTACCACAAAGGCCGGGTGTTCGCCCACACCACCGTCTATCCCGGTTCCGCCATCGGATATCATGTACACACAGACGAGTCGGAAACCTACTATATCCTGAAGGGAACCGCGCGTTACAACGACAATGGGACAATCACCACGCTGTCCCCTGGTGATGTGGCCCACACGCCTCCCGGAGAAGGCCACGGCATCGAGGCCGCAGGCCCGGAGCCGGTTGAAATGATCGCGCTTATTTTGTACAGCTAACTATCAAATTTCTTCGTCCCGGGCCCCTTGCGCCCGGGAATCTGTTGAGTGCAATGAGCCGCAGGCATATTCTGCGGCCCATTGTTTTTTATATTTTCCAGCTATTCCCAAGGCTCTTACATTTTTTTCATATAACCCCAAATTATCACCGTTAGTTAAAAAATATTATCAGTTAAAGCCCTTGACGTGTATACAATGTGCATAATATAATAAATGTTGCAAAAGCAACAGCAATTATCCGCAGCTTATAGTACACTGTCAGCGTGACAACCGAATGGCGGCAGCAGGTATTGGAGACAATACGTTTTACAGGAGGGAAAAATCTATGAGAACAGAATGGAACACATTTAACAGCGGCGTATGGGAACGCGAAATTAATGTGCGGGATTTTATTCAGAAAAACTATACGCCCTATGACGGCGACGACACATTTCTGGAAGGCCCCACTGAGAATACAACAGCCCTCTGGGCGCAGGTGATGGAGCTGTCCGCCAAGGAGCTGGCGGCCGGCGGCGTGCTGGACATGGACACCAAGATCATTTCCACCATCACATCTCACGGACCCGGATATTTAGATAAGGAAAAAGAAACCATCGTGGGCTTTCAGACCGACAAGCCCTTCAAACGGGCTCTGCAGCCCTACGGCGGCATCCGCATGGCGGTGAAGGCCTGCCAGGACAACGGCTATGAGGTGGACCCGGAGATCGTGGAGTTTTTCACCAAGCACCGGAAAACCCACAATGCCGGCGTGTTTGACGCCTACACCCCCGAGATGCGCGCCTGCCGCTCCAGCCACATTATCACCGGACTGCCGGACGCTTACGGCCGCGGCCGGATCATCGGCGATTACCGCCGCATCGCGCTTTACGGGGTGGACACCCTGATCGCGGAGAAAAAGGAGGAGAAGGACTCCACCCGCACCATCATGTACTCCGACGTCATCCGGGAGCGGGAGGAGCTGTCCGAGCAGATCCGGGCCCTGGAGGATTTGAAGGAGTTGGGACGGATCTACGGCTACGACCTCTCCCGCCCGGCAATGGACGTGAAGGAGGCCATCCAGTGGACCTACTTCGGCTACCTGGCCGCGGTTAAGGAGCAGAACGGCGCGGCCATGTCCCTAGGACGCACCTCCACCTTCATCGACATTTACGCGGAGCGCGACTTAAAGGCCGGAACCTACACGGAGCGGCAGATTCAGGAGTTTGTGGATCATTTTATTATGAAGCTTCGCCTGATCAAGTTCGCCAGAACGCCCGAGTACAACGAGCTGTTCTCCGGCGATCCCACCTGGGTGACCGAGTCCATCGGCGGCGTGGGCATCGACGGGCGGCACATGGTGACGAAAATGTCCTACCGCTACCTGCACACCTTAAAGAACCTGGGCACTGCCCCGGAGCCGAACCTGACTGTGCTCTGGTCTACTAGACTGCCCATGAATTTCAAGCGCTTCTGCGCCAAGACCTCCATCGAGTCCTCCTCCATCCAGTATGAGAACGACGACCTGATGCGGGTGACCCACGGCGACGATTACGCCATCGCCTGCTGCGTTTCCAGTATGCGCCTTGGCAAGGAAATGCAGTTTTTCGGCGCCAGAGCCAACCTTGCCAAGTGCCTGCTCTACGCCATCAACGGCGGCGTGGACGAGATCAGCGGCAAGCAGGTGGGCCCCAAATTCCGCCCCATCACCTCCGAGTATCTGGATTACGACGAGGTAATGGACCGGTACAAGGATATGATGAAGTGGCTGGCGAAGGTTTACGTGAACGCCCTGAACATTATCCATTACAACCACGACAAATACAGCTATGAGCGCCTTCAGATGGCTCTGCACGACAAGAAGGTGACCCGCTGGTTCGCAACCGGCATCGCCGGCCTGTCCGTGGTGGCCGACTCCTTATCCGCCATCAAGTACGCCAAGGTGAAGCCCATCCGCAATGAGAAGGGCGTGGCCGTGGATTATGAGGTGGAGGGTGATTTCCCGAAATATGGAAATAACGACGACCGCGTGGATCAGATCGCGGCGGAGCTGGTGCATACCTTCATGAGCTTTATCAAGGGCAACCACACTTACCGCGGCGGCATCCCCACCACCTCCATTCTGACCATCACCTCCAACGTGGTGTACGGAAAGAACACGGGCGCTACGCCGGACGGCCGTAAGGCGGGCCAGCCCTTCGCGCCGGGCGCCAACCCCATGCACCACCGGGATACCCACGGCGCGGTGGCTTCCCTGGCTTCCGTGGCCAAGCTGCCCTTCCGGGACGCCCAGGACGGCATCTCCAACACCTTCTCCATCATCCCGGGCGCCCTGGGTAAAGACGATCAGGTCTTCATGGGCGACCTGGAGGTGGAGCTGGACGGCTGCACTTCCTGCGGCATGGGCGGCAACCTGTTCGAGGGCCTGGACGCGGAAGCGGACAACGAGGACTCCTGATAAGAAAAGGCGCGGGATGGAAGCCCGGGGCGCGCGGGCCGAAAGCCTGGGATGCAGCTTCGCCCTGGAAGCCTGGGACGCAGCTCCGCCCCGGATATCCGGCCCGGCGCAACTGAAACAAACCCTTTAACCATGGACATTACAAGAAAGAGAGGACTTCAATATGGTAAAAGCAAGTGATTCACAGATCGATAACCTGGTAGCACTTTTGGACGGCTACGCCCAGGAGGGCGGCCACCACTTAAATGTCAATGTATTCAGCAAGGAAACTCTGCTGGACGCCCAGGCGCACCCGGAGAAATATCCCCAGCTGACCGTGCGCGTTTCCGGCTACGCCGTGAACTTTAACAAGCTGACCAAGGATCAGCAGGACGAGGTCATTTCCAGAACGTTCCACGGGGAAATCTGATATTGATTCTTTCGCATGATGTCCGGGGGCGCACTGCCTTCGGACTTGTGCGTGAGAGGGAAATGCCTGGTTCGTGCGGCGGGCGCGGTAAGGTGCGGCCATGGCGGGTGAGGCCATCCGCCGCCAGTCAGGACGCGGGCGGGGCATTTTCTGTGCCCGCTTTGCAGACGCGAGAGGAGGAGGCTTTTTATGATCGGACGTGTTCATTCCATTGAAAGTTTTGGCACCGTGGACGGCCCCGGCATCCGCATGGTGATCTTTCTGAGCGGGTGTCCCATGCGCTGCCTGTACTGCCACAACCCCGACACATGGGACCCCAAGGGCGGGACTCCCATGACCGTGGAGCAGCTCTTAAACCAGTACGACAACGCCCGGCATTTCTACCGGAAGGGCGGCATCACGGTCAGCGGCGGGGAACCGCTGACGCAGATCAGCTTCGTGACAGAGCTGTTCGAGGAGGCCAAAAAGCGGGGAATCCACACCTGCCTGGATACCTCAGGCGTCACCTTCCGCCCGGACTCCGCCGGTGTGAGGGAGAAATTTGACCGGCTGGCAGCGGTCACCGACCTGGTGCTGCTGGATATCAAGCACATCGACCCCCAGGAGCACTTAAAGCTGTGCGGACAGCCTCAGGACAACATTCTGGCGTTCGCCCGCTATCTGGAACAGAAGCAGATTCCGGTCTGGGTCCGCCATGTGGTGGTTCCGGGAATCACGGACCGCGAAGATTACCTCCACCGCCTCGGGCTGTATCTGGGCACGCTGAAAAATATCAAAGCCCTGGACGTCCTGCCCTACCACGACATGGGAAAGACCAAGTATCAATCCCTGGGAATCCCTTATCCGCTGGAGGACACCAGTCCCCTTCCACCCGCCGGGGCGGCCAAAGCCCGGCAGATCATTCTCAGGGGCATGAGGGAGAGTCGGAATTGCTCATAATTTTAAACATTGCACCCTGCATTTTCCTCTTGAATATTTATAGAATATAGTATAAAATATAAGAACAATGTACAAAGGGCCTGTCCGGACTCCACTGTTGTGAGAATATTTCCGGAGATGCTCATAATATTAAGGAGGTAATTCCAATGGCATACGTTATCAATGATTCTTGTGTTAGCTGCGGAAGCTGCGCAGCAGAATGTCCCGTAGGCGCTATTTCCGAGGGCGATAGCCAGTACGTTATCGACGCTGATACCTGCATCGATTGCGGTACTTGCGCTGGCACCTGCCCCACCGGAGCTATCAGCGAGGGCTAATAGGCTACATAAGAGCCTCTTCCTGAGGGAAGGGGCTCTTTTCATACGGATAAACGCTTCCGCGGCCATGGCTGCCCCGGCATTTCCGGCGGCGGCGCGGTCTTAGCGGAGTTTTTTTGATCGTTTTAACATCGAATCGGAGGATATGTTATTATGAAAAAGCCACTTATTGCCATCACGCCCTCGCACAACACGGAAAATGACGACATCAGCATGCGCCCTACCTACCTGCGGGCGGTTGCCGCAGCCGGAGGTCTTCCGGTGGTGCTGCCCCTGGAAGGTACTGAGGAGGATATCACCCAGTATGTGGATACCTGCGACGGCTTCCTGTTTTCCGGCGGCCCGGACCTCCACCCGTTCCTGTTTGGGGAGGATACGCATCAGAACTGTGGTAACGTATCCGCGGCCAGGGATACCATGGAGCAGCAGTTATTTAAACTGGCCTTCAAGGCCAGAAAACCGATTCTGGGCATCTGCCGCGGCATTCAGGAGATCAATGTGTTCCTGGGCGGCGATATCTATCAGGATCTGCCCAGCCAGTATGAAGCGGCATTTCCCATTGCCCACCGCCAGCCCTATTACTACACCACCACCAGCCATCTGGTGGACATCGTGCCCGGCACCCGCATGGCCGAAATCGCGGGGGGCAAGGCGCAGATCGCGGTGAACAGCATGCATCACCAGGCCGTGCGTTCCCTGGCGCCTGGCCTGACCGTGTCCGCAGTGGCGCGGGACGGTTTGACCGAGGCCGTGGAGATGCAGGACTATCCCTATCTTTTGGCGGTGCAGTGGCATCCGGAATACCTGTCCGGCAAGGACGAGGCCGCCAGCAGACTGTTTGCCAGTTTTGTGGACGCCTGCCGGGTAAAATAAGAGAGAATCGTGTCAAAAATGGACCGCGGGCTGTGCCGGCGGTCCAATGCATCAAGAACGGGGCCGCCCGGCGTCATTTACTGGACGGCCCCCATTTCTATCCCCATTTCAAACGGACTTCTACTTCAGGTCAATGATTTCTCCCGCCATTCCGGCAAACTCCTCCGCCGTCATAGTATTATCAAAGGAAATTATCGTGTAGAACACACCGCCGTCCTCCCAGTATATGGTCTGGCTCCTGTTGCGTTGCACCTCGGAAGTTCCGTAGCCGATGTTAAGCTTTCCGGCATCCGCCAGCGCCTGCTCTTCCTCGGAAACCTGGTAGTCCGGCGGCACGAACAGATTCTCCCTGACGGAGAAATACAGCGTACAATCCCCGTGGGTGAAGGTGCTGTCCCCGGTGAGCGGGGCGTCATCCAGTTTTGCCTGGGCTGCGATCAGGCTGATATCTGCCATTCCATTCTTCTTATAATTTACTGTCATGTCGCGGATGGTCTCCACCACATTTCCCTCCGCGTCCCTGGATTCCTGGGACCCGGGCAATGCCGAGGTGAATCCGTAGCCATTGGCAAAGGCCTCGGGTATCTTTGCCTCAAATCCGACTTCCTTTTCCATATCTGCAACCTTGCTGTACTGATATACCGCATCATTCCAGCTGCTATAGGAGGCGATACCGGCGATTTTCCCCGCCGCCACCGCTGTGATGGTTCCAAATACGCACACGGCCGCTGCCACAACCACGATCTTTTTTGCACTCCATTTTCTCATCCTGTTTTCCTCCTCTATTTTCCGATGCACGGAGCGGATCATCCTCTGGGAATCCTGAGAGGACACCCTGACCGTCTCCGCCTGCCTGGAAAGGGCCTGACGGATCTGCTCTTCCATCTGTTCCGCACCTTTATTCCGGCTCGGTAAATTCTGCTTCATAAGGCCGCCTCCTCTCCCAGCATCTGCTGTTCGCTTTCCAGCACCTGTTTTAATTGAGTTCTCGCTGTATACAGTCTTGATTTTACAATTCCTTCCAGACAGCCCATCACCGAGGCGATCTCTTTGGTGGTCATACCGTTAAAATAGTACAGGACCACCGCGGTCCGCTGCTTGGCCGGAAGCCGTCCGACGGCCTGGTACAATTCCCTGTCCCTGGCATTTCTCATCACTTCCTCCGGCACGGAAGCGGCAGACGGGGTATTTTCCCCGAAGACTTCCTCTACCGGCTGCTCTTTTTTACTCCTGCGGCATATGCGCCACGCCTCCCGGGTCAGGGTCTTGTAGAGCCATCGCTCAAAATACTGCGGCTCTCGGATTCGCCTGCGGTTCAAATATACCTGTATAAATGTCTCCTGAACAATATCCTCGCTGTCTGCATAGCTTCCGGAAATCAGATATGCCATGCGGAGAGTTCTGGGATAATAAGACTCCATCAGGAGGTCAAACGCCTCCCGGTCATCCGCAATCATCCGGCGGACCAGTTGCTCGTCTCCGCGATTCTCCTTCACAGTCAATCCTCCTTTCCGTCCGGCGGCCCGGCGCAAATCGTCTGCCCCGGCCGCGCCGTTTTCGGTGCACCTGTTATATAGAGGCGGTCAATGGGAAAACGGTTCATTTTTATTTAAAATTATTTTTTAAAATGTGTCAAGGGCGCAACTTTTCCCATCTCCCCCGTATTGGAAAATCAATCAGATTTATCAGTAGAGCGGAACGGGCGCCGGTGGGGGCCGGGAATTTATATCGGCTGACTTCACGTAAAAACCGCAAAATACGGCAAAAACGGCGCCCGGACTTATGTGTCCTGAGCACCGTTTTTGCCGTTCTGTTGATCAGAACCGGTTTCTCCGGGGCGATTCGGCCTACTCCGGCCGCCTCGTTTTACTCCGCTCTTCTCCGCCTTACTCCGCCTCCATCACCGCTGCCTTCATCTCCCGCACGTACCGGCTTACCGGCTCCACGCAGTCCTCGCCGTACTTTGCCACCAGCTTCACAATGGCGCTGCCCACGATCACGCCGTCCGCGGCGGCTGCCATGCGCCGGGCCTGATCCGGTGTGGAGATTCCAAAACCCACGGCGCAGGGGACATTGTTCGCCTCCTTGACCATTTTCACCATAGCGCCCACGTCGGTGGTGATCTCGCTTCTCACGCCGGTGACGCCCAGGCTGGACACGCAGTAGACAAACCCTTTCGTCTCACGGGCGATGGCCTTCACGCGCTGGCTGGAGGTGGGAGCCGCCAGGTAGATCAGGGTCATGCCGTGGGCCTTGCAGGCGGGCAGCAACTCCTCCCGCTCCTCAAAGGGCATATCCGGCACGATCAGGGCGTCCACACCGGCTTCCACCGCATGTTCCATGAACCGGTCCGCGCCGTACACGAACACCGGGTTGATGTAGGTCATGAAAGCCAGCGGCACGTCCGTCTTTGTCCGGACCCGCTTTACCATGTCGAAAATCTTGTCCGTGGTGGTTCCGGCCGCCAGGGCCCGCTGGTCCGCCTCCTGGATCACGATTCCCTCCGCCACCGGGTCGGAGAAGGGAATTCCGATCTCGATGAGGTCCGCCCCGGCCTCCGCCATTGCCACGATCAGCCGTTCCGTCACATCCAGATTCGGATCGCCAGCGGTCACAAACGGGATAAACGCCTTATTCTGAAATACTTCCTGCACTCTATTCATAAATCTCAACCCCCCTGTATCTGGCGATGGCCGCCACATCCTTGTCCCCTCTTCCCGAGAGATTCACCACAATGATCTGATCCGGCTTGAGGGACGGCGCGATTTTGCGGGCGTAGGCCACGGCGTGGGCGCTCTCCACCGCCGGGATGATCCCTTCCATCCTGGAGAGGTACTCAAAGGAGTCCACCGCCTCATCATCCGTCACCGGCACATAGGTTGCCCGTCCCATGTCGTGGAGCCAGGCGTGTTCCGGCCCAATTCCCGGGTAATCCAAGCCCGCGGAGATGGAGTACACCGGTGCGATCTGCCCGTACTCATCCTGGCAGAAATAGGATTTCATCCCGTGGAAAATGCCCTCGCTGCCCGTGGCGATGGTGGCCGCCGTCCGGTCCGTGTCCGCGCCGCGCCCGGCCGCCTCGCAGCCCACCAGCCGCACGCTCTCATCCTGGATGAACTCGTAAAACGCGCCCATGGCGTTGCTGCCGCCGCCCACGCAGGCGATCACCATGTCCGGCAATTTGCCTTCCTTTTCCCGCAGCTGTTCCTTGATCTCCCGGCTGATCACGCTCTGGAAATCCCGAACCATCGTGGGGAAGGGGTGGGGGCCCATGACGGAGCCGATCACGTAGTGGGTGTCGGAAATGCGGCTGGTCCACTCCCGCAGCGTCTCATTTACCGCGTCCTTTAAGGTCTGGGTGCCGCTGGTCACAGGGTGCACCTTCGCTCCCAGAAGCTCCATGCGGTACACGTTTAAGACCTGACGGTCCGTGTCCTCCTTGCCCATAAACACCTCGCACTCCAGGCCCAGGAGGGCCGCCGCGGTGGCCGTTGCCACGCCGTGCTGGCCCGCCCCCGTCTCCGCGATCACCCGGGTCTTGCCCATCTTTTTGGCGAGCAGCACCTGGCCGATGGCGTTGTTGATCTTGTGGGAACCGGTGTGGTTTAAGTCCTCGCGCTTTAAGTAGATTTTCGCGCCGCCCAGGTCTTTTGTCATTTTCTCCGCGAAATACAGGCGCGACGGGCGGCCGCAGTATTCCTTTAAAAGCTGATCCAGCTCCGCCATAAACTGCGGATCATTTTTATAGTGCTCATAGGCTTCTTCCAGCTCGGCCACGGCGCTCATCAGCGTTTCCGGGATGAACTGCCCGCCGTGAATTCCAAATTTTCCCTTTGACATGTGAATACTCCTTTGGTTTTGTGATGATTGGTGGATGCGTAAAAGCGTTTGATGGTTTGGTAGGGGCTATCCGCCGGACTGTTTCCCGCTCCGCCGCACCGCCTCCACCATACGGCGGATTTTTTCCGGATCCTTGCGGCCTTCCGTCTCCACCGCGCTGCTGACGTCCAGACAGTAGGGGCGGCAGTTTTTGGCCTCGTGTACATTTTCCAGGGAAATGCCTCCGGCCAGAAAAAACGGTTTTTGGAGCGACGGGATCAGATTCCAGTCAAATACCCGGCCGCTGCCGCCGTACTGGCCCTTGGTGTAGGTGTCCAGCAGCAGGTATTCGCAGGACAGCTGTTCCGCCCTGAAAATGTCGTCTCCGTTTCGCACCCGCACGGCTTTGATCACCGGCGCCGCGGTTTGGCGCTTCAGCTCCCGGATATAGGCCTCGTCCTCGTCCCCATGGAGCTGGATCATCTGAATCGTGCCAACCTCCGCCAGCCGGACGGCCTCGTTGACGGGAGCGTTCACAAACACTCCCACAGCCTGTATCCGCGGGTCCAGCGCCCGCTTCAAAGACGCCGCCCAGGTGGCTCCAACCTGCCGTCTGCTCTGCGCAAAAACAAACCCGATATAATCCGGTCTGACCCGGTTGACCGCCTCCATATCCCCAATGCGGCTGAGGCCGCAGATTTTGATGCGGCAGCCCTTGTTGGCATCGTTCATGAAAATCCCTCTCTGTTCTTTGTGGGAAACGGCCATTTTCCTCCGCCGCTCCGCCATCTTCCTAAATTCCGCTTTCTTTCTATAAAATACAGCCCCGGCGCAGTTCCTTTAACGCGGCCGTCTTATCCTTTGCCCGCATGAGCGTCTCCCCGATCAGCACCGCATCCACTCTGGCCTCGGCCAGCCGCCGGATATCCGCTGCCGTCCGGATCCCGCTCTCCGCCACAAATACGGTATCCTTTGGCACCAGCCGCCTCAGGCGCAGGGCGTTGGAAAAGTCCACCTCAAAGGTTTTCAGATTCCGGTTGTTGATTCCGATGATTCGCGCCCCGGCTTCCGCTGCCATGGCCACTTCCCCGTCGTCATGGGCTTCCACCAGCGCGGCCAGCCCCAGCTCGCCGCAAAGACTGTGGTAGCGTTTCAGCTTATCTTCCTTCAGCAGGGAGCAGATGAGCAGTACCGCAGACGCGCCCAGCAGTTTTGCGTCGTAAATCTGATACTCGTCGACCACAAAATCCTTGCGCAGCAGGGGAAGCTTTACCTGGCGGTGGATTTCCTCCAGATACATGCTGCAGCCCTGAAAATACTCCGGCTCCGTCAGCACGGAAATGGCATCGGCGCCCGCCCGCTCGTAATCGGAGGCGATTTCCTTGTAATGAAATTCTTCCGCAATGACGCCCTTGGACGGGGAAGCTTTTTTGACCTCGCAGATGAAGGACATTCCGGGCTTTCGGAGGGCGGCTTCAAAGGGGTTGGGGGCGAAAGGCGCGGAGGACGGCAGCGATACGGGGGCCGGGTGGGACTGTTCCGCCCTCGTCATCTCCAACGCCATTTCCCTCACCCGCTCCAAGGGCCTTTCCATCTTTTCCTGTTCCACCCGCCTCCGGGTGGACGCTGCGATCTGTTCCAGAATCATGACGCCTTCACTTCCCCTTTCTCCCCCTTTGCGGCTTCCTGAGTGGCCTTCACGAATGCCACCATCTTCATCATAGCCGCACCGGAATCGATCAGATCCTGAGCGGTTTTCACGCAGCCCGCGATGGTGCAGTCGTCGATCCCAAGGTACAGGCTCAGCGCCGCGTTGAGTACCGCCACATCCCGCTTGGGCCCGGTCAGGCTGCCGGACAGGATGCCCTTTGTGATCTGTGCGTTCTCCTCCGGCGAGCCGCCCAGCAGGTCCTTTAACTCGCACCGCTTCAGGCCGAACTGTTCCGGCGCGATTTCGTAGGCGGTCAACTGCCCAAAGCGGATTTCGCACACATGGGTGGGGCCGGTGATCGTGGCCTCGTCCAGTCCGTCGCCTCCGCAGACCACCATACCCCGTTTCACGCCCAGATTAGCCAGAACCTGGGCCAACGGCTCCACCAGAGCTGGGTCGTACACGCCCAGAAGCTGCATGGAGGCGTTTGCCGGATTTGCCAGGGGCCCCAGAATGTTGAAAATGCTTCGGATGCCGATCTCACGCCGCACCGGCGCCGCATACTTCATGGAGGCGTGATAGGCCGGGGCGAAGAGGAAACACATACCGGTGGCCTCCAGCACCTGCTCCGCCTGGTCCGCGCTGAGGCTTAGGCATGCCCCCAGCTTCTCCAGCACATCCGCCGCGCCGCTCTTGCTGGACACGCTGCGGTTTCCGTGTTTCGCCACCTTCACGCCGCCCGCTGCCGCAATAAACGCGCTGGTGGTGGAAATATTAAAGGTCCCCACCTCGTCGCCGCCGGTTCCCACAATGTCCATTACCGGGAACGGCGGGTTCAGCCGCACCGCTTTTTCCCGCATCACCGTAGCGCAGGCGGTGATCTCGTCGATGGTCTCGCCCTTCATCCGCAGCGCCGTCAGAAACGCGGATATCTGGGCCTGGGTGGCGTCTCCGCTCATAATTTCGTCCATCACTTCCTTCGCTCCCTCGTAATCCAGGTTCTGTCCCTCTACCAACTGGTGAATTGCCTTCTGAATCATACTTGTGTCCTCCTCTATGCGATCTCAAGAAAATTTTCCAATATTTTACTTCCCTCCGGGGTCATAATGGACTCCGGGTGGAATTGCAGGCCGTACACCGGGTATTTACGGTGGCGCACCGCCATAATCTCACGGCCTTCTGCGTCCTCGGCCACCGCCTCCAGCTCCTCCGGCAGACTGGCCGGTTCCGCCACCAGGGAGTGGTACCGCGCCGCCAGAAATTCCTCCGGCAGCCCGTAAAACAGCGGGCATTCTCCGGCTGCGGAGTTCAGGTCCGTCCTCTGAATCCGGCTCTGTTTCCCGTGCATCAGGTGCTCCGCCCTCATGATCCGGCCTCCGAAGGCCTCGCAGATTCCCTGATGGCCCAGGCAGACGCCCAGGATGGGCAGTTCGCCCGCCAGCTCCCGCACCGCCTGTTCCAGGATTCCCGCGCTCCCCGGATATCCCGGACCGGGCGAGAGAACCAGGTGATCCGGTTTCATGGCCCGGATCTCATGGATGGTTACCGCGTCGTTTCGCACCACCCGGATATCCGGCCGGATCTGCCCTAACATCTGGACTAAATTGTAGGAAAAACTGTCGTAATTATCGATTAACAGGATCATTCCTCGTTCACCTCGTTTCCTCTCAGGATGGCGTTTATCACAGCGCCCGCCTTGTTGGCCGACTCCTCGTACTCCCGCTCCGGCACGCTGTCCGCCACTATGCCGCCCCCGGCCTGCACCGTCACCTGACCGTCCCGGCTCACCGCCATGCGGATGGCGATGCAGGTGTCCAGGTTGCCGGTGAAATCCAGGTATCCTAAGGCCCCGCCGTAGATGCCCCGGGGCGCTTCCTCCATCTCCTCAATGATCTGGCAGGCCCGGATTTTCGGCGCCCCGGACAGGGTTCCCGCCGGCAGCAGGGCTTCCACCGCGGAGCAGCCGTCGCAGTCCGGCCGGATGTCTCCCTCCACCTGGGAGCAGATGTGCATGATCCGGGAATACCGGTGGATCATCTGATATTCCGTCACCTCCACGGTGCCGAACCGGGCGATCCGCCCGATATCGTTCCGGCCCAGGTCCACCAGCATATTGTGCTCGGCCAGCTCCTTCTCGTCGGCTAAAAGCTCCCGTTCCAGCTCCCGGTCCTCCTCCTCTGTGGCCCCTCTGGGCCGGGACCCGGCCACCGGAAAGGTGGTCAGACGGCCGTCCTGCAGCCGCACCAGGGTTTCCGGGGAGGCGCTGATGATCTCCTGCCCGTCGATTCCCATGAACACCATGTAGGGCGACGGGTTGGTGGTCCGCAGCACCCGGTAAGCATTTAACAGGCTTCCCTCAAAGGGGCTGGTGAACTGCCTGGAGATCACAGCCTGGAAAATGTCGCCGTTTCGGATGTACTCCTTGGTTTTCTCCACCCTGCGGCAATATTCCTCTTTGGAAAAGCTGCTGGCAAAGCCCTTTGCTCTGCCCGGCTCGCTCTCCGGCAGCGGGCTGGAATCCCGGATCATACGAACGATGGCTTCTATCCGGCCGCAGGCCTTTCCGTAAGCTCCCAGCAGCGTTTCCGGGGCTTTATCCCCCGTCTCCATGTTGACCACCACCGATATTTTCTGCTTTAAGTGGTCGTAGGCGATCACTTCGTCGAACAGCATCAGGTCAAAATCCTGTTCCCCACCCCGGCTGATGGTCAGGGTCGGCTCCGCGTAACCGATCATGGCATATGCGAAATATCCCACAAAACCGCCGGTGAACGGCGGCATGCCCTTGATCCTTGGGGAGCGCCTGGTCTTTAAAATCTCCCTCAGGATATCGTAGGGACGGTTCGTCTCAGTCTCTGTCTTCGTGCCGTCCGCCTGTTCGGTGACGATCCGGCCGTTTTTCAGGGTAACCCGCAGCACCGGGTCGCAGCCCAGGAATGAATAGCGTCCCCATTTTTCTCCGCCCTCCACGCTCTCCAGCAGGAAAAACCGCCTGCTCCTTCCCGCAATACGCCGCAGCAGGGTGATGGGCGTCACCACATCCGCGTATATTTCCCGGCAGACAGGGATGGTATCGTATTCCTGCGCCAGCCTCAGTATCTCTTCACATCCAGGTATCATTGTTTTGCTCCTTTCCGGTCCTGCGGTTACGGGGCGGGGATGGGATTTTTAAAAATAAAAAAGCTTCTGCCGCCTGCCGCTACACTTACACTTGTAGTCAGCAGGGACAAAAGCTTTAAAACTTCTGCGGTACCACCCTGATTGGCGTCGTCTGTTCCTGGAAGGCAATCGCCCGCAGGCTAAGCCAGCGAACCATTACATTCATAAAAAAACATCGGGTTTACAATTACAAACCTGATGCTGTGCCTGGAACAGGACATAAACGCCCGCTCTGTAACGCACCATCATGCGTTCTCCCTGGTAACGGTGGGACACCCGTCATGCCATACTCCCGGTTTCAACTCATCCGGTTTCCAGCCGCCCTCGCAAGTCCATTCGGATCCTAAGCTAACGCTCCCTCACACCAGCCGGAAGCTCTCTGCGCATAGCCTTAACATCTTACTTACTCTTGCTCATCGGTTTAACTTGTTCCCCATTATAGCCAGCGAACGGAGAATTGTCAATACTCTTTTTTTAATTTTTGTAATTTTTAAATATCACCTTAGAATCTTTGTTTTTATCAGGCGGATTGCTCGTCCGGCACCGGTTCTGGGATAAGATTGTAAAACAGTGCTGGGGCAGGGGGATTTTCTGTTGCAAAGTCCGCATGCCTGTGCTATGATCGGATCTATCTGCGGAAGGTTCCTTCCGCGTATGCGTTCAACGCCGCATTTTGCGGCATCCCGGCGGGCTCCGCCAACATTTTCAGCACACAGACCAGCGTAGGGAGGGATGACCTATGATATAAGTTGTCATTGAATTCGGACATGAATTTTCGTATAATGAAAGGAGAATACGGTGACAAAAGTAAACAAAAAATATAAAGACAGATTGTTCCGCCTTGTATTCGGCGACCGCAGGCGTCTGCTGGATCTGTACAACGCCCTGAACGGAAGCCACTACGAGGACCCGGATGCCCTGGAAATCACCACATTGGACGATGCGGTCTACTTATCCATGAAAAACGACCTGTCCTTTCTGGTCAACGGCGTGCTGAACCTGTACGAGCATCAGAGTACCTACAACCCCAACATGCCGGTCCGTGGTTTCTTTTACCTGGCCGACGTGTACCGAAAATATGTGGTGGAGTACAAGCTGAACCTGTACGGAAGCCGCCTGGCCAAACTGCCCGCTCCAAAATACCTGGTATTTTACAATGGGCGGAAGGAAGAGCCGGACCGGAAGGTATTAAGGTTGTCGGACGCGTTTCAGGGCGGGCGGAATGCCGAACCCTGCCTGGAGCTCTGCGCGGTGATGCTGAATATCAATCTGGGGCGCAACCAGGAACTCATGGAGCGCTGCCGGACGCTTAAAGAGTACGCCCAGTTCGTGGACCGCGTCCGCCGGATGATCGCTGAGACCGGCGCGCTGGAGAGCGCCGTGGACCGCGCGGTAAAGGACTGCATCCGGGACGGTATTCTGGAGAACTTTCTGTCCAGCCACAGAGCGGAGGTGTTGGACGTGATACTCACCGATTACAACGAACAGGAGTATATTGCAATGGAACGCGAGGAAGCGTGGGAGGATGGGAGAGCTGAGGGGCTTTCCGTCAGCCGGGAAGCCATTCTGGACCTGCTTGGCGAGCACGGCGAAGTCCCTGAGGAGCTTCGCGCCAGGATCTGCGCGGAGTCCGATAAGGAGACGTTGAAGCGGTGGACGAAGCTGGCGGCTAAGGCGGAATCTTTGGAAGTTTTTGCCAGCAAGTACGACAGCTGAAATCTGCCCGCACACAGCACAGAGGCCGCGCAATCCGGACCTGAATCCAAATTGCGCGGCCATGTAATATCACGCTTATGTCTGTTTTTATCGCAACAATCTTCGCCGGCTGGTCCCCGGGTCTCCCGGAACCGTTTTACGGCGTCTGATTTTTATTTCTGCTTCGCAGCCCACTCATCAATCTGCTTCTGCATATCCTCAATGATCTTCTGAAGCCCGGCGTCATAGAGCTTCTGGTTCATCTCCGCGACCGTCTGGTCCACGTCGGCGGCGGAGCCGGTGAACAGCTGGGGCAGGTACTGGGCCGTGATGTTCATGACGGAGGCGTATTCTGTCTTGACGTTCTCATTGTTGAAGCTGAAGCCCACCAGCACGGACGGCTTGGAGGCGTCGTTGAAGGCGCGGTACTGATCCCAAAGGTCGCGGGCCTGGGGATCCACGGTGTACATGATCAGCTCGTTGCCCAGAGTGTAGTAGTCCGTGGTGTATTTGCTGGACGCATCCAACAGCTTGATGGACGTGTCGGAGGTTTTCTCATAGTGAACGCCCTCGATGCCGTAGGTCAGCAGGTTCTTGATCTCCGGGTCTGTGTTCAGCAGTTCCAGGAACTTCACGGCCTCCGCCGGGTGCTTGCTGTTGGCGGAAACGGCCTGGAGAGAACCGATACAGGACGTGGTGGAATAATAGTTCTCATAGCGGGGTCTGCACACCACCTCGTAGCCGGCCTGGTTGCCCCAGATCTCCTCGGCGCCCGGGCAGTACCAGCCAACGTAGATCAGGCGGTTTTTCAGCTTCTGCTTGTTGGTGGCCGCATCCTGGTTGATGTAGCCCTTCTCAAAATAATCCCGGATGGTGCGCAGGTTGTTTAACACATCCTCCTGCTCAAAGGGATTGACCACCTTGCGGCTCTCATCATCGTAGCGCACATAGGCGGGCAGCTCTCTGGCGGCCGGGATGTCGTAGTGGTCGATGATGCCGGGGATGTCGCTGGCCCGCAGGGGAAGGGGAACGATCTCCGGTTCATTTTCCTTGATGGTCTTTAACAGGGGCTCCAGGGAAGCCAGATCGCTGACGCTGTCGATGTCCAGATTGTATTTGTCCACCAGTTCCTTGGTGAAAGCCCAAACAGGCGCGTAGGGCAGCTCCTTGTTGGCCGGAACGCCGTAAATCTTCCCGTCCACGGCAACACCGTCCCAGAACCGGCTGTCCACCGCCTCCTTCAGGGCCTTGTTGTCCCCGTCCAGATAGGGCGTCAGATCCAGGTAAGCGCCTTTTCTGGCGTTGATGGCGTAGCTGTTGGCCCAGTCGCAGGTAAAGCAGATGTCATAGGGCTCGCCGGAGTTGATCACCGAGGTCATTTTCTCGTCGTAATCCGCGTTGGAGATGAAGCGGATATCCACGGTTGCGCCGATTTTCTCCTTCAGAATGGGATTCACTTTGTCCAGGACCATCTGCAGGTCGTCGGGCTGGTCGCCCTCAGTGTACCAAAGCAGGGTTACATCCTCTTTTACGCCGTCCGACGCGCCGCCGGAAGCCCCGGTAGAACATCCGGTGAGCGCCAGAGAAGCCGCCATACACCCACAGAGAGCTGCTGATAATACTTTTTTCATAACTAATTTTCCTCCTTCTATTCTTTTACCGACCCTACGGTCAGTCCACTGACAAAATACCTCTGGAAAAACGGATAAGCGCAGGCGATGGGCAGCGTGGCGATCACCACAATGGCCATCTTCGCGGTCTCGCTGGGAAGCCGGGACAGGGCCGAATCCAGCCCCATACTGCCTCTGCCGGCATTCTGGGCAATAAGCTCGATGTTGCGCTCGATCTTCATGAGCAGATACTGGAGCGGGTAAAGGCTCTTGCTGTCGATGTAGAGCAGGGCGTTCTTCCAGTCGTTCCAGTAGGTGAGCGTTAAAAACAGCGCCACCGTGGCCAGCCCGGGAAGGGAAATGGGCAGCACAATGTCCGTAAATATCTTGAACTGGGACGCCCCGTCTATTTTCGCGGACTCGATCAGCGCGTCCGGCACGCTGGTGGCAAAAAACGTCCGCAGCACGATGATGTTGAAGGGCGTCACCGCCACCGGCAGCACCAGGGCCAGGAAATTATTTTTCAGGTGCAGGAAGTTGGCCACCACCAAATAGGTGGATACCAGGCCGCCGTTGAAGAACATGGTTGCGACCAGAATCCCGGTAAACAGCTTCCGGTAGCGGAAGGTCTTGCGGCTCAGCACATAGGCGTAGGTGCTGGTCAGCGCCATTCCAATGGCCACGCCGGTTACGGTCACCAGCGCCGACATTCCCAAAGAGTGCATGACCTGGCCGCCGCTCTGGAACACAAATTCATAGGCCCCTGTGGACCACTCATCCGGGCGGAAGCTGTAGCCGTTGACCATGACGGAGTGCTCGGAACTGAACGAGATAATGATCACGAACACCAGCGGAGCCAGACACAGGATCGAGAGCAGGATGAAAACAAGGTGAAACGCCGTGTTCGCGCCCTTTCCGATGTGGTTAAACTTTGTCTCCCCGTCCTGGATTTCAGTTGTATCTGTTTTCATAAACACACCTCCCTAGAACAGCGCGTTCTCGTTGTCAACCTTGGACACCAGCCAGTTGGAGCCCAGCAGCATAATCATACCCATCACCGACTGGAACAGGGCCGCGGCCGCGCTCATGCCGATCTCGCCCATCCCCATCATGGCATGGTACACATAGGTGTCGATCACGTTGGTCACGCTGTAGAGCGCCCCGGAATCCCTTGGAATCTGGTAGAACAGACCGAAGGACGCGTTGAAAATCTTTCCGGTGGCCATGATCATCATGATCACCACGATGGAGCGCAGCAGCGGCAGCGTGATGAACTTGATCTGCTGCCATTTGGTGGCCCCGTCTATGACGGCCGCCTCGTAGAAGGTGGTGTCGATGCCCGCCAGGCTGGCCAGGTAAATCACCGTGCCATATCCCATTTCCTTCCAGGTGCGGATGAAGATCAGCAGGAAGGGCCAGGGTTTGGTGTTGGTATACCAGCTCACCGGAGTTCCGCCGGACTGGGTGATCATGTGGTTGATAATCCCTTTATCCGGGCTTAAAAACGCGTACAGGAAGCTGCCGACCACCACCCAGGACAGGAAATAGGGCAGGAACAGAATGGTCTGGTACGCCTTGGCCGCCCTGCGGCTGCGGATCTCGTGGAGCATCAGCGCAAATGTGACCGGCACCGCCACGTCCAGCACGATAAAGCAGAGATTGTACAGCAGCGTGTTCCTCGTGATGGTAAATGCCTCGTTGGTGGAAAACAGGAACTCGAAATTCTTAAATCCCACCCACGGGCTGTTTAAGAAGCTGTTGATGAATCCGCCTCCTGAAATGTGGAAGTTCTTAAACGCGATCAGCACTCCCAGCATGGGCAGAAACGAGAACAGTAAAAACCATACCAGCGTGGGCGTTGCCATGATCATCAGTTCCAGATCGTCCCTTGTGAGCCGTTTCTTTTTCTTCACCTGACTCCCTCCCAACTAAAATTTGTATTGCGGCAAATAGGCCTGGTTGGCGCTTAGCATCTCGTCCAGACACTTTTGGGATGTGGTGTAATCCCCCATCAGCGGATGGACCACCATGGCCCTGAGCGCTGCCGTCCGGTCCCCCGTAAGTCCCGCGTTTACGGTCTGACGCTCGTATTCCTTCACCGTCTCCATCATGGTTTTGATGTGCGTGTTGTCGATTTTCCTCAGGGGCAGCGGATGGGCGCCGTCCCGGTCGATGGCGCAGGCCACCTCGACCACGTCGTCCGGTTCCAGGAAATCCAGGGTGTCCCCATTCCTCACGTTGACGATGTTCACATTTCCCGTGTTGTTGTACAGGTCGTGAACCAGGTTCACCGCCACCTCCGAATACCGGTGGCCGCCCCGCTTATTTAACAGCTCCGGCTTGCGGCACAGGGTTTTCTCAGAATACAGGGCAAGCAGTTGTTCCTCGATCTCCATGCACTCCTCGCCCCGGCATTTTCCGCTGTCCAGATTGTGCTTTTTCTTGTGCTCCCGATCGTAAAAATATTCCAGGTAGGGGGAGTAGACGGCCCCGGCCACCGCGGTGATCTCCCGGTCCAGGTCAGAGGGCGGAATGTTGTTCATGCGCTCGCTCTTGACGCCCTGGCGGATGGCCTCTTCTGTAATATCCCGGCCGTCCTGCTCGATGTGGTAGATCCAGCTCAAATGGTTCAGCCCCACGTAGTCCATGGTGAGCTCCCCGTCCGGGATCTGCTCCCGCACGCTGGAGGTCATATTGATGGGCACGTTGCAGAGCCCGATGATCCGCTTAAATCCGTGTTTCATCACAGCCTCGGTGATGATTCCCGACGGGTTTGTAAAGTTGATGATAAATGCCTCAGGCGCCAGCTCCCTCACCCGGTCCGCGATATGGCACATCACCGGGATGGTTCTCTGGGCCTTCATAAAACCGCCGATCCCGGTGGTCTCCTGGCCCAGCAGGCCGTATTTTGGCGGTATGGTCTCATCCAGAATCCTGGCCGGAAGTTTGCCCACCCGGATCTGGGTGATCACGTAATCCGCGTCCCGGACGGCTTCGTCCAGATCGGCAGTCAGTATGGCCTCGGAGTCCATTTTCTCCTCGCGGAGCATACGAATGCACAGCTCCCCCACGATGGTGCGTTTCCGGTCGTCAATGTCCATAAACATGAACTGGCGGACCGGCAGCGTCTCCCGAAGCCGGATAAATCCGTCGATCAGTTCCGGCGTGTAGGTGCTCCCCGAACCGATAATTGCTATTTTCAATCCTTGCTTTTCCGACATGTTCATTCCCTCCCTGTCTATGTCAGGCGGGCTTCCGATGGTCCGCTTGGCTGTCCTTTGATGATAAATGATTGTTTCACTGCTGTTCTGGGGTTTATTTCCAAAAATTAAAGCGTATTAACTTTTAGGTCTTAAAAATAAATAGCGATTTGCTATTTTCTCTCGGTGCGGCAGGAGGCGTAATCTATTTTTAAAAAACGCCGCCTGCCGCCGTATGGTTGACCGTCATACCGTTGTGAAGGATTCGCTACACGGGATGACGCTTGTGATCCGTATGCGTTGTATATTCAGCCAGGTCAATCTGCCCGCCATGGGGCCGTGGATTCGCGTACCACCAGTTTGGGCTTCAGCCGGTAGATCAGCTGCTTTGGCCGTTCGCCGCCGATCCAGATCATCAGCTGTTCAATGGCGCATTCCGCCAGCGCGGAAACCGGTTGGGCCACGATGGTGAGAGCCGGAATGTATTCCTGGGCCATTGGCTCGTCGTCGAATCCGCAGACCGAGACGTCCTGGGGCACCCGGTAGCCGTGCTCCCGCAGCGCCGTGATCACGCCCAGAGCCAGGTTGCAGTCGGCCGCGAAAATCGCAGGCGGCACCACGCCCTGCCCGATCCAGGCCGTCATGATCCGGTAGCCGTCGGCAAAGCAGAACTGCCCCCGCTCCGAGCGGACAACGGAAAGCCCTTCCCCGGCCAGGGCGGCCTGAAGCCCGTGTTCCCGCTCCGAGCTGTTGACCAGCTCCCTGGGGCCGCCGATAAAACCGACGCGCCGGTGTCCCAGGTCGAGGAAATGCCGCCCCACCTGATAGCCGCCGTCGAAATTGTCCACCAGAATACAACTGTAATCCGCGTTCCGGTTCTGGCTGTCCAGCACCACAAAAGGCACCTTCTGGCTCTTGAGCCGGGGGACGAACTCATCCTCCATGCCGGGCGCCAGCAGCATCATGCCGTCCACGCGCTGCTGCTGTAAAATATAATCGCAGCCCTGGTTGGCGGTGATGGAAATAGCCAGAAACAGATTGTGACTGATCAGGCCGTTGTTCACTTCCTGGACAATCTGGCTGAAAAACGGATCCTGAAGTCCCGGCGTGATCATGCCGATGATTCCGGTGGTTCCACGGGCCAGGGTCCGGGCCGCCGCGTTTGGTATGTATCCCAGAGCCTCAATGGCTTCCATGACTTTCTGACGGTTGTATTCCCGCACGCTGGGCGAGTGATTCAAGACTCTGGAAACCGTCACGGTCGACAACCCGCAGTACCGCGCCACGTCCTCCAGGCTCACCTGCTGCTTCTCTCCCATGTAGTCCCCTCTTTTCTCCAAAAGTTAATGCGCTTTAATTTCTGTTTTTACTATACACCTTTTTGAGGAAAGTGCAAGAGGGATTGCACTTTTTCGGCAGATTGGTGGAAATTTGCAGGATGTTTTTGTGCACATTCATGTTTCCCAGGAGTTTCGCGGGGATATTATTGGAAAATGTCTTGGTATTTAAGGATATATTCGGGATTGCCCGGGATCATGACAGGGGGCAGGGGATTCCCGGTGTTAGTTGGAGTATGTTCCGGTGGTTTTTGGTACGCGAGGGGCGCAGCGGGATCTCCGACATGGGGGTTGGACTGTGGAGATCCCGAAACTATGGTTGAGTTCTTTTTTAATTATCGCAGATTCCCAGGCGCTTTCTCCCCCGCTACCGCGCCGTCATGCTCCAGAATGCGGCCAAGGTGCTGAAACGCCCCGGATTTGCACAGCGCTCCGATCAGCAGGGCGGCGATCACGGTGCCGCACAGGGTGCTGGACAGAAACGGGATCACATAGAAGAACATGGCTACCTCCTTGCCCATGAGCATGGACGCTACGGGAAAACACATGATCGCTCCCAGGATTCCGGTGCCGAACACCTCACCCGCATAGGCCATCGTCAGCTTATGGCTGTGCCGGTAGAGCACGCCGCACAGATAGGCGCCCACCATGCTGCCCGGGAAGGCCAGCAGACTTCCGGTGCCCATGAGGTTGCGGATCAGCGATGTACAGAACGCCATGCCCACGCCGTACCAGGGGCCTAAAAATACTCCTGCCATCACGTTGCACAGATGCTGGATGGGGAAACATTTGGATGCGCCGATGGGGACAGCAAAGGTGGAAAGGGACACGGCTACCGCCGTCAGCATGGCGCTTACGGCCAGTTTCTTTGAGTTGATTTTCATGATTTTTTGCTCCTTTTGTGGGTTTTTCAGGAAGCTGCCGGGGTGTCGCATTCAACAAAAAATCCAGACCGCATCAGCCTGGATTTTGATTTTTGCATCGTAAACTACTGCAAAACAATATTTCCCTACGCTGGCATTATCCATCAGGTTCTAACGGTCGAAGTTCGATTACTTCCTCTCAGCCTGCTACACAAGCTCCCTATTGTTGTTTAGAATAGCACTGTATTAACTCGATGTCAAGATGAAATATCTCAACATTTACCCCCTTTTCCTTATCCCAACAGCCGCTCGTCTTCTCCTTCCTCCACTTCTACAGCAGCCTAACCGGCTTTTCAAATAATCGCACCCGGATTTCCACTCGGTTCTTTTCATTCCTGACACCTGCATCCATCTCACAGTACCGATAGATTCTCTCCGGATATGAGAAAACGTTTTGTTTCTCTCTTCCCCCTGCCTGCTCGTTTTGAACATCATTTACATGATTTTTCATTTTATAGCCCCCTTAATTTCACTTTTTTGTATACACCATTTTACGCAATAATTCCATGTAATGAAAATATATATTCTTACTTTTAATACTTCTGTCAAAAATATCTCGTTTTCTTATATTCTAATTGATTTTTCTATTTTTCCATGTTATTATCACTATATAAAAATCATTTTCAATATATAAAAATATCAGGAGGTAATACATTATGAAAAAAACAACCCAACTCAAGGAACTGATCTCTGCCAACGAGATTCTGGTCATGCCGGGCGCTTATGATTGTCTGTCGGCGATCATGATCCAGAACACCGGTTTCAAAGCCGTTCAGATGTCCGGATACGGTTTCGCCGCCTGCCTGCTGGGTCAGCCCGACTGCGGCCTGCTCACCTTCACGGAGGTTTTAAACCACACACGCAACATCGTGAGAGCCGTGGATATTCCGGTGATGGCGGACGGCGACACCGGATACGGAAACGTAGTCAACGTGGTGCGCACGGTCCAGGAATTCGAGGAGGCAGGCTGCGCGGGCGTAAACCTGGAAGACCAGGTGTGGCCCAAACGCTGCGGCCACATGTCCGGCAAGGAGGTGATCCCCATGGACGAGATGGTGGCCAAAATCCGCGCCGCGGCCTGGGCCCGCAGGGATAAGGACTTTGTCATCAACGCCCGCACCGACGCCCGCCAGAAATACGGTCCCGAGGAGGTCGTCCGCCGTGCAAAAGCCTACTGGGAAGCTGGCGCGGACCTGATTTTCCTGGAAGCGCCCCAGTCTAAGGAAGAGCTCTCCTACTACGCCTCCCAGCTGGTTCCCCTGGGAATCCGCATCAGCGCCAACATGCTGGACGGCGGCCGCACGCCTCTGTCCACCTTCAAGGAGCTGGAAGCGCTGGGCTATTCCCGCTGCAGCGTTCCTGTCATGCCCACCTACGCCGCCGCCATGGGACTGAAAAAGGCCCTGGAGAAAATGATGGAGGACGGCCACAATCAGAATCTGGACGACCTCATCATCCCGTTCTCAGACTTTAACAAGCTGATCGGCCTGCCCGAAATCCGTGATCTGGAAGAACGGTTCCTGACCGATTCCGCAATCGAACAGAAATACGGTTCCAAGGAACAGCTGGAAATTGAGCGCAGCCAAGGACATTGATCTCCTTTCGCACAGGGCCGGAAATCCCGGTCCTGTGTTTGTTCAGCTTTTAATCCGCCTTCAACCGGCCAACCGCTGCCTTTCTATTACCTCTGCTGCACCTTCTCCTCATCCTCCCTGCTCCACTGTCTGATCCAGCATGAACATGGTATACAGCCCTTCCGCCACCAGCTTCCCCCCGCCGCCGAGAATCCGGCACTCATAAACCCCCGTCCTTCTCCCGCCGTGAAGCTCTTTTGCCACGGCGGTCAGCCGTTCTCCTTCCACGGAGGCGGGCCGGATCATGTTCAGCTTTCCTTCCAGCGTAACGCTGGCGCGCCCGCCGCTTTTGGAGGCGGCTCCCACCGCGGTGTCGGCCAGCGAAAACAGGATTCCGCCGTGGACCGTTCCGTTCACATTCCGGTGTTTCTCCTGCGAAACCAGCTCCACCTGCGCATATCCTTCCCTGAGAACCGTCAGCTCTGCGCCGATCAGCTGCAAAAAATTGCTGGTTTTGTTAAACGTTTTCCTGTATGCCTCCAGGTCCATCCATATCCTCCTTCTCATCCCTACGCTGCCCCGGCGATGCCCTTAGACTCCGCGAAAACCCAGACAAGCCGCAGGCTCCGCCTGCGGCTTATCACATCCAACAGAATCAGCATACGCCGCCGGGACCTGCTACATGATCACTGCATCTGCCTATATAATACGCTTCTCCTTAAGCGCACCCACGGCCTGTTCGTCCAGCCCCAGAAGCCCCCTGTAAATCTCGTCGTTGTAAGACCCAAGCTTCGGCCCGGCCCATTCGATTTTCCCCGGCGTACCGCTTAACACCGGGTGAACCGCCGGCATTTTCATGGTTCCAAAGATGTCGTCCGGCACCTCCACAATGTCCTCGCGGGCCGCGTAGTGTTCGTCCCCAAAGATGTCCTCGATGCTGTAAATCAGGTCCACCGGAACGCCTTCCCGGTTGCAGATTTCCACCAGCTCCTGATAATCCAGTCCGGCCACCCAGTCCGCCGTGGTCTGCATGATAAAATCGTCGTCCCTCAGCCGGTCGATGGTCTTGGCGTACTTCTCTTTTAAGTCCTCCCTGCCCCAGGCGTTGGCGATGTAGGAGAAGGTCCGGTCCGTGCTGCACACGATGACCACCCACTTGCCGTCTTTGGTTCTGAAAGTCCCGGAGGGGCTGGCGGAGCCGCTCATCTTGGGGGTGCGCTCCCGGATGTGGCCGTTGATAAAATAGTCGGCCACCAGCGTTTCCTGGGTCCTGAACAGGGATTCATACAGGCTCACGTCGATCTCCTGTCCGTCCCCACCCTTCGCGTCCCGGTTGTACAGCGCGATCATGGTTCCCACCACCGCGAACAGCCCGGCATTGTAGTCCGCCATGGAATACGACGGGCTGACCGGAGGCCGGTCTGGGTAACCGCAGCAGTATGTAACCCCGGAAAACGCCGTGCAGGGCGTCCCGAACCCGGACAGGGACTTGCGCGGCCCCGTCTGCCCGTACCCGGTGATCCGGGTGACGATAATTTTCGGGTTGGCCGCTTTCAGCGTCTCCATATCCAGCCCCCATTTGTCCAGCGTGCCGGTGCGGAAATTTTCAATAATCACGTCGCTCTTGGCCACCAGCTCCAGAAACAGCTTTTTGCCCTCCTCAAAATGCAGGTCCAGGGTGATGCTCTTTTTGTTCCTGGACATGGAGGACCAGCGGATACTCTTTCCGTCCCTGGAGTAAGGCCCCATCTGCCGGAAGGCGTCCCCCTTTCCAGGCATTTCCACCTTAATCACTTCCGCTCCGAAATCTGCCAGCAGATTGGCCGCAAACGGCCCCGCAATCACGCTGGACATATCGATCACCCGCACGCCTGTCAGTGCACCCATAACATTCTCCTCCTCTTATTTTGCCTTCACCTGGTTCCTGAGCTGCCCCTTGGGCAGTTCCAGGATCAGATCCTTACTCTTTCCGGCCCGCAGCAGGTAGCTGTCCGTGGGATGCCCCACCAGCTCCACCACCCGTCTGCTGATCCCCATGGCCCGGTCCAGATCGATCCCGGTTTCAATGTTCATCTCGTCACACATGTGCACCACGTCCTCCGTGGACACGTTTCCCGCCGCGCCGGGCACAAAGGGGCAGCCTCCCACGCCCGCAAAGGACGTGTCGAAGCGCGTGACGCCCGCCCGCATTCCGGCCAGAATATTCGCAACGCCCAGCCCCCGGGTGTTGTGGAAATGCAGCCACCATGTGACTTTGGGGAACTCCTGCTTCATCTGTGTGCACATTTCATACACCTGGGAGGGATAGGCCATGCCCGAGGCGTCCGACAGGGAGATTTCCGTCACCCCCACCGCCAGATAGGCCCTCACAATGTCCTTCACGTCCTCCACCGGTATTTTGCGGTCCCAGGGGGAGCCGAAGGCCATGGAAATGGACCCGGACACTTCGATCCCGTTCGCCTCCGCCTTCTCCACACAGGCTTTAAACCCCGCCACGCTCTCCTGGGGCGTGCGGTTTAGGTTGGCCAGATTGTGGGCCTTGCTGGCGGACACGTTCAGCTTCACCTTGCTGCAGCCGCAGGCTACGGCCCGGTCCACGCCCCGCTCGTTGGCGATCAGGGCCCGCAGCTGGACTCCCTCTCTCTGCCCCAGAGTCAGAAACACATCGTCCGTGTTGGCCATCTGGGGAACCGCCTTGGGGCTGACAAAGGAACCCACCTCGATCACCTTAAATCCCGCCCCGATCATCTGCTCAATCAGCTCCGTCTTTTCCTCAGCCGTCAAAAGCTTAGCTTCATTCTGAAGGCCGTCCCGCGGCCCCACCTCGCACAGCGTTATCTTCTCCGCATATTGCATCGCAACCCCTCCGCCTTTCAATCTCTCACGTAAACATAGCCTTCCATAATCCGCCTTGCGGTCCTTCCGATCATACCGCATTTCACCGTGTGTCCCCCGTCGGGAAGCTCCTCCAGCTCCGCGTCCACCTCCATGATTCCGAAGGGATGGCCGATGCGCACTGTGGTCACCTGATCCGTGTCCTTGCCCGCGCACACGATCTCATTCACAATGGTGCCCGGCGTATTCGCGGCCACCACGGTGCAGATTCCGCCGGTGCCCATGTAGGCCTGAATCATTTTCATACCAAGGGAGAACAGCCTGCCCACGAAATCCACCGATCCGGCCTCGATCACCTTTTTGCTGCCGGCCGTGTAGGTCTTAGGCGTGGTGCAGATGGCGATTTTGGGAAGGGTCTGGCTGTTGACAGCCGCGTCCGCAAGGTCCTTTGCCAGGCCGATCTTCACGGCGCAGGTGCCACGGATGATCTCCATCCTGCGGCAGATTTCCGCGCAGTCCGGTCTGGCCTCAAATTCCCAGGGAAGCTCCGTGCCCTCCAGGCCGAACTGCTCCGCCCGGACGAACACCACGGGATTGGCCGCGTCCACAAAGGAATACTCGTAAACCGTGCCCTCGATTTCCATGCTGTCCTTGGGGTTCCCGGTGGGCAGCAGCACGCCGGAGACAGCCCCCTGGGGCCTGGAAAACTCGATCTGGATTTTAGCCCCGGTGCCCGGCACCCCGTCGATGGCGAAATCGCCCTCGGTCATGGCTTTTCCGTCCTTCACAGGCACTCTGGCCACGATCATTTTCTGGGTGTTGGTGTTGAAAATGCGCACGGTGGTCACCGGCTCCACCGCCTCCACCAGCCCCTCGTCGATGGCGAAGGGGCCAACGGCTGAGGAAATATTGCCGCAGTTCATGGTCTTGCCCACGATGGGAAGATCGATACTCACCTGGCCGAACTCATAGTCCACATCCACGCCTTCCCGCTCGCTTTTGCGGATCACCGCCACCTTGCTGGTGGAAGTGTTGGCGCCGCCCATGCCGTCGATCTGCCGCAGGTCCGGGCTCCCAAAGGCACTTAAAATCACGCGGTCCCTGGCCTGGGGATCGCTTGGCAGATCCCGGTCATGGAAGAACACCGCTTTACTGGTGCCTCCTCTCATATAAACACACGGAACTTTCCGGTTTGCTCTGTACATAACGTTATACCTCCTCTTGATTCTGAATTGAATTTAGTAGTCCGCCCGCCAGAATGATCTCTCTCTGGCGCGGCGTCGCTCCATTGCGTGTTGTGTAGGCGGCCCCTGTGGTCAGATTCTTCACCTGGACGGTATCTTCCAGGGCCGCACTGTGAATGTGGTCGATTGTCAGAACATCCCCCTTGCCGATGTCATCGTAATCCGCTTCCCTGGTGAATAGCAGCGGCAAAATTCCAAAATTCACCAAATTCGCCTGGTGGATACGCTCAATGCTCTTTGCCAGCACGCACCGCACACCCATCACCATGGGACAGAGGGCCGCGTGCTCTCTGGAGGAGCCCTGCCCGTAGCTCTCACCGGCCACGATCACCGGAATCCCGCCCGCCCCGGCGATCTCTTCGCAGCGGTCCGGGAATTCCCCATCAATAAACTGGAAAATGAACCGGGTAGATTTCTGGATATTGGCCCTGAAGGTCATGGCCGAGCCACCCGGGATAATGTCGTCGGTGTTGATCATATCCCCCAGCTTGATAGCCACAGTTCCGCTGAATTCCTCCGGCATGGCCGTGTTCACCGGCGGCTTTCCGATCAGCGGGCTGCGGTAAATTTCCTTGGAGAAGGTGGGGAACATGAGCATGCTGTCGTCCAGCTTCATCTGTTCCGGCAGCTCCGTCCGCGGATACGCCATGTCCAGCGTCCTGGGATCTGTCAGCTTTCCGGCGATGGCGGTGGCCGCCGCCGTCTCAGGGCTGACCAGGTACACCCTGGCGTCCTGGGTCCCGCTGCGCCCCTTGTAGTTCCGGTTGTTAGTCCGCACGGACACGGCCCCCATCTCCGGCGCCTGACCCTGACCCACGCAGAAGCCGCAGCCGCTCTCCAGCACCCTGGCCCCGGCGTCGATCAGCCAGCCCAGCGCGCCGGACTCCGCCAGCATGGAGAGCACCTGGCGGGAGCCGGCGTTGATTCCCAGGCTGACCTCCGGGTGTATTTTCCTGCCCCGCAGAATCCTGGCCGCGGTCATCATATCCTGGTAGGAGGAGTTGGTGCAGCTGCCGATCAGCACCTGGTTGACCTTCAAATCCTCGATTTCCTTCACCTTGCACACCAGGTCCGGCGAATGGGGCACGGCCACATTGGGCTCCAGATCATCCAGGCAGATTGTGAGCTCCCGGTCGTAAACCGCATCCGAATCGGAACACAGCTCGCTCCAGTCCTCCTCCCGCCCCTGTGCTCTCAGAAATTCCAGAGTTTTGCCGTCGCTTGGGAAGATGGAGGTGGTGATACCCGCCTCCGCCCCCATATTGGCGATGGTGGCCCGCTGGGGCACCTCCAGATAGAGCAGGGCGTCGCCGCCGTACTCGATTATGGTCCCCACATTCCCCTTGGTGGTGATCCTTCTTAGCACCTCCAGGGCCACGTCCTTGGCCGTAACCCACGGGCTCAGCCGTCCGGTCAGGTTCACCTTCGTGATACGCGGGTAGGTAATGTACAGAGGCTGGCCGCCCATGGCCAGGGCCACGTCCAGGCCCCCCACGCCGAAGGCCGCCATCCCCATGCTGCCGCAGGTTACGGTGTGGCTGTCGCTGCCGATCAGGGTCTTTCCGGGCTTTGAGAACCGCTCCAGGTGCACCTGATGGCAGATTCCGTTGCCCGCCTTGGAGTAGACGATGCCGCAGCGGTCCGCCACCGTCTCTAAGTAGCGGTGCACATCCCCGTTTCCCTGTCCCAGCTGGAGCATCAGGTGGTCCGTGTAGGACACGGAGAGCTCCGTCTCCACCCGCGGCTTCCCCATGGCCTCAAACTGGAGATACGCCATGGCCCCCAGCGAATCCTGCGTCAGGGTCTGGTCGATTTTAATCGCGACCTCATTTCCCGGGATACAGCTTCCTTTTACCAGATGCGCCCGGATGATTTTTTCAAATATACTCTGTCCCATTTGATTTCCTCCTTACTGGCATAACAGCCCCATCAATCCGTCAATCCGTTCCAACGTTTCAAACCCTGCAATCTGCTCCGCCAGACGCCGGGTGCTGCTCTCGAACCGGCTGCCCTTCAGATTGACGGTAAACTTCTGTTCCAGTTCCTTCCAGCCAATGGGGTTTTCAGGAGAGCCCTTGAGATCGTACAGCTCCTTTTGGAATACCCGTCCATCCTTCAGCTCCACCTGTACCCTGGCCCCGCGCCGGGCCGGATACAGGGCCTGCACCTCAGGGTCCACCTCCACATGCACGCGGCCGGCCAGCTCCCGGACCACCGGGTCCTGGCGGTACTTCGGCCCGAGGTGGCCGATTCCCACCCCGCCCTGGCTGAGGGCCAGGGCCACGCCGTAGGCCAGGCTGAATTTGGCCTCGGAGGCGGATTCCGGCAGAGTGATCCGGCCGGTCAGATCCATTGCCACCTGATGGGTGCCCACCCGGACCGCTTCCACCTCCCGGTATCCGAATCCGTATTCTTCCATCAGGTCCAGAACCCCTTCGATGGCCGGCTGGGAATGGCGGCAGGTGGGATAGAGCTTGCTGTATGTATCCCCGATATGGTATTGCTCCCCCAGACCGCGGCAGACAGCGCCGGTGTCCACATCCTGGGACTGGGCCTGGAAAAATCCGCTCTTCCCCTCAAATACCGTGACGGTCCCGGCCATTCCCTCCCTGGCGTAGAGAGCGGCCGCGATGCCGTTGTAGGCGGCGTTTCCCACCTGCACGCACTTGGACTGCTGGCCGGAAACCGTGGCTTCCATCAGCCCCGCCGCGGACAGCCCGGCAAATCCCAGACCGTTTGCGATCTGTCCGGCTGAGAGCCCCATCAGGCGGCCCGCCGCCGCCATGGCCCCGAAGGTGTCGCAGTTGCCGGACGGGTGGAACCCCTTGCGGATCTGGTGGGGCGTCATGCCCGCTACGACCCGGTACACCACCTCATAGCCCAGTACCACTGCGGTGAGGATTTCCGCCCCGGAAGCTCCCAGGGCCCACCCCATGGTCAGGGCCGCCGGCACCACCACCGCGCCCGCATGGCAGCCCGCGTTTTTGTGGCCGTCGTCCAGCTCTGCGGCGTGGGCAAAGGTTGCGTTGATCATAGCGGCTCTCGCAGCGGGAAATTCCCGCTTTCCGCTGCCAAGAACCGCACAGTCCCCTGTTCCCATCCCGCGGCACGCGTTCAAAAACGGTTCCTTTAACTCCCAGTCAGCCTCCCCCGCCACGGCGGCTCCCAGAGTATCCAGTATGCGCTCCTTGGCCAGCCGGACTACCTCCCGGGGCAGCGCGCCGTATTCAACCTTAGCGGTAAATTCCGCCAGCCCTTCCGATATCAGCATAGTTCAATCCCCCTCCTTGATTTAGTCCCAGTTTAGCAGATTGTACTGCAATTCAAAAGCACATATATTTTCCCTATATGCAACAAATAGTTGCAATCATTTCCCAATCCTGCTATAGTGGACTTAGCCATAGGATTGATTCACAGGAGGAGACCATGATCAGCAACTACCACTATTTTCTGGTGCTGGCGGAGGAACTCAACATCTCCAATGCAGCCAAACGGCTCTACATCTCCCACCAGTGCCTGAGCAAATATCTCAAGAGTCTGGAGGAGGACTACGGCGTGACCTTTTTTGAGCGGAAGCCCAAATTCAGCCTCACCCACGCCGGGAGCATTATGCTTAAAACCCTCAGGGAAATCGAACGTTCCGAACAGAACCTGGAAAGCCAGCTGGCAGATATCAAAGAATCCAAAAGCGGGGTGATCAAATTCGGGATCACGGAGGGCCGCTACCCCATCATCATCCCCAGATTGTTAAAAGAATACCGGGACCGCTATCCCAATGTGGAGCTGACCGTGTACAGCATGACCTCGCCCCAGATGCAGGAGCTGGTGCTGAACAACGAGCTGGACCTGTTTTTCGCCGGAACCGGGAACCTGATCAGCCGGAACCTAAAGCACAGCCTGGTGCTCAACGAGCACATGTACCTGGTGATCTCCGACAACCTGCTGCGGCAGTATTTCCCGGAGGACTATCCCGGCTGTATCAGCCGGTTTGAGACCGGGGCCGATCTGGCGTTGTTCCAGCAAGTCCCCTTTGTGTTAAACAAGCCCAATTTCAACTCCCGTATCATGCTGGACCGCCACCTGCAAAGTCGGGGCATCGCCATAAACTGCGTGAACGAGCTGACCCAGCCCGATATCCATTACCGGCTCTGCGCCGAAGACTACGCCGCCAGCTTCTGCCTGACCATGTACCTGCCGGGCGTCTACCAGCTCAACCAGCTGGGCGGTTCCGGTTCCCGGCTCCATGTGTTTCCCATCAAGGACTTCAAGCAGGTGAACCCCCTGTCCCTGATTTACCACAAAGACAAGATCTTCCCCTCCTACACCCAGGATTTCATGAAGCTGATCCGGGAAATATGCGACCGCTACGCGGCCTTCCCGCAGCCGTAATTCCTTGTAACAGTACATTCTCGCCCAGAGAGCTTTTTTATATCATAGAGTACTCTCCTATTACGCAAAAAAGGAATCCCGGACCGACTGTCATTGTCAATCCGGGATTCCCTTACTATTTTCTTGCCATCTGTCTTTTTTATCAAAGGTTCTTCCCAAACCCTTCCAGATATGCCTTCACTCCCTCTTCTATGGACATTCCGTTCATACAGTTAATCCCCCACAAGACACCCCATAAAACAAAGGGCAACGCCAGGATTATTCCAATAACTGCCAGCGCGCGGTACTTCTGTTTTTTCGTAATACACAGTACTCCCAAAACGATTGCAGCCAGGCTGAGTGCCACCGGAATCACGACCGCCCCCGACACAAAAAGATTCACAATGCCGGATGAAATCTCACTGGAATCAGACTTCATTCCCACAACTATCAGACACAAAATACCGACCACCCAGGACGTGGCCGTTATCACCAATGATACAATTCCGTACTTTTGCTTCATATGATTTTCTCCTTTTGATCTACATAATTTTCTATAACACATTACAGTATCCGTCATCTGTATAAACTATTTTATATACATATCAATTATAAAGGATACCATCTCCTCCGCAGATATGGCATTTTCCCACCTCTTCCGGAGTGCCGTTCGTACAAGCCGAACAAGGGTACACAGAGGACATATCATATTGGCTGCGGTAGTATCCCGATCCACCACAGATCTTACAGATTCCTGTTGAACTGCAGGCCGTACAAAATACTACCTCTTCATATGGTGGAGCCGTAGGTTCTGCTTCCCGTTTAGCCGCGCGTTTGCTTTCGTTTCCCATGACTTCAAGATACGTGGATTCCGATATTACTCCGGCTCCGTCACAAGTCTGACAAGCACCCGGATTTCTCTTGCACACTGCACAATCTTTTGTTTCTCCTGTGATACTGTTATAATAAGTTCCTTTTCCGTCGCATACCCTGCATTCTTTTGAGCCATTGCAACGAGGGCATACATAAGTGGCCTCTTGCTCCTGTTCCTGCCTCTCTTCTGTTTTAGAACGGCTCTCCCCAGCGGTAGCAACTGTCCTCTCTTTATCAGAATCATCTCTCCATGGTTTTGCATCCACGATCCACATCAAAACCAAAGCTGCCAACAGAATTACCTTCCAATTTTTCATATGATTCCTCCGTGCCAAAGCGTTTTTGCGCAGACACGCGAACAAAATGTCAGATCCGGGTCTGCGATTCACTCTGCGGCGCTTCGGCTATTTCCTTATGATTGTTCGTATCTGTTCAGTACCTTCACAGATACGAGCAAAAATCCATTTAAAATCGACTTCGTCGATGGGATTTTTGCCAGCAAGCTTAGGTTTTCATACGGTCAGCGCAGCAAGTGCGCAGACCTGCTGAACAGTTACGATTGTTCCAATTTCCAACGATCTTAAACGATTCATTCTGAGATCCTGGATAAGCAACATCTCCTGTTTTTTGCAAGTCCCATTTTTAGAGGGAGGGCGCACGCAAATGTGATAAGAAAATCTCTGTTCCGGTTACTGTCATTTTATTGCTGTTCAAATATTTTCTGCTGAATTCATCCCCTATCTTTTTCTTTAAAGTTCCCTTGCGATCATTCCCCCCTTTGCCGCCAGCAGATTCCATCCTCATCGTATATCCATGGCCCCCATAGCGGATTCCTGGCTACATACAGGGATTTTGCCCCGTCAGACGGTTTAAGTACTCCCAACCCGATTTATCATGATATAGCAGGTCCCGGGGCCATGCGGTTATGAACGTTCCGTTCGGTGTCTTTGTGGCGATCTGCTTTCTGATATAACTTTTGTTTTCCATTATAGCAAACTTACGTTATATTAACAACTATATTCCGTCATATTGTTTGTCATTCCATCTTCGCACAACATCTTTTCCCTATAAAATTAAGAACGAATTCCGCCTGCGGTAGGTCGCTTCAGCGACATGGTTCCTTACCACCGCCATGCGTTCCCATAGCTGGCACAACTGGCATAGAAAAGCTTATTATGTAATAAAAAACAGAGGGAGAACCGGCCTTTCTCAGCCGGTTCTCCCTCTGCCTGTCATTTAAAATATCCCATCTGCCGGGAAATGTCCCCGGCGCACTCCAGCACGCTCTGTACCTTTTCCGCCAGCTCCTCGTCGATGATCCGGGCCGTAGGCCCGGAAATGGAGATGGCGGCGATCATTTTCCCCTTTGCGTTGTACACCGGGGCCGCGATGGCCGAAAGCCCCACCTCCCGCTCGCCGTTGGACACCCAGTAGCCCCGCTCGCGCACCTTGTCCACGTCGGGCTTCACGGCCTCATAGTCCTCTCCCAGAAGCTCCATAAGCTCCCGGTCCTCCATGCCGGACATCAGAACCTTTCCCGTGGCCCCGTTGGGAAGGGGCAGCCGTTCCCCCACCGTGATCACCCGGCGCAACAGCTGCTTGCTCTCCACCCGGTCGATACAGATTCTGGAGGCCCCGTCCCGCACGTAAAGGCTGGCGCTCTCGTTGATCCGGTCGCGGATCTTCACCAGATACTCGTAGGCCTTCTCCCGCAGCCCGTCGTCGGACCGGTTCTCCGCCAGGCTCCCCAGGTAAGCGATCCGCGCACCCAGGGAGTACCGCTTGGTATCCTCGTTGCGGGACAGATAGTCCCGCCGCTCCAGGCCCCTTATAATGCGATGGGCCGTGCTGGCGGACAGTCCCGTCTTTTCCACCACATCCATCAGGTTCAGTTCCCTCGTATCCTCGGAAAAGCATTCCAGCACATCCAGCGCCCGGTCCAGCACCCGGATATTGATCTCCTTCGACGTCTCCATCCCGCTCCACTCCTTTTCACGTTACATCTATCATTTTCACTGTGTAGAATTATACTATAAACCGAAGGGAAGTGCAAGGGAATCACAAAAGAAGGGAGCACAGGCTCCCTTCCCAGACTTGGTTACAGTGTAAACAGTGAATCGATGGACGTCTCCTTCTCCAGGCCGCGGATCAGCTCAAAGCGCCGGTCCGCCGTCTGCTCGCAGGGAGTCCCCGCTATGAGATGCATGTATTTGGTTCTCAGCATATCCCATCCAAAGGGCGTTTCCACATCCCCTAAGGGAACCGGGGCCCACCGCTCATGGACCTGACCCTCTGTCGTCTCAAGCACCACCCGGGCGGCGCAGAAATGGGTGGGATTCTCCGCCAGATACTGCTGCACGGACTCGTCCTTGGTGACGGTTATCTTCCCCACCAGCTCCCGGATCTCGGGATCGTCAAAACTCTTTAATACCAGCTCCTCCGAGTCCATTCTGCCGTATTTGATGGTCACAGCGGACGTAAACTGGGCGCTGGCCTGGGCTCCCACCGGGGTCTTGGGCTCAGGGTTGGACAGGCGGAACACAAAGGACGAGGTTCGGATATCCAGGCTGCGTACCATTTCCGGCGTCAGGTTCAGGCTCTCTTTGAGGTCCATAACCGCGTCCAGCGTGGCGTGGAGCCCGCGCTGGCAGGCATGGCGCTTGAAATAGATGCTGGTGATCTTGAACTCCTTGCCCAGATCGTCCAGCACATGGCTCATGTCGCAGTGGCCGCTGGTTCCCGTGAACGCCTGGAAAAAGCCGTACCGGCCCTCCAGCGCCGCCTCCGGCCCGGTGAAGCCGCAGGCCGCCAGCCGGGACGCCCGCATACCGGTGAGCGCTCCCCAGCCTCCGCACATGATTTTACCCGAGGTGCCGTCGTTCTGGTATTCGATCAGACCGCCGGTAAACAGGGAGGCCAGCCCCATGGCGTCCTTGATCTGCCCGGCGTCGGCGCCGCGCATCTTTGCCGCCAGGGCGGCGGCGGCCACGGCTCCGCACACGCCGGTGGCGTCAAATCCCCGCTCCCGGTACATAAAGGGGTTAATGGCCTCCCCCAGCCTGGCGTACACGTCGTAGGCCGCGGTGATGGCCGTGATCATTTCCCTGCCGTTCCGACCGTAAATCTGGGCCATGGTCAAAAGCAGCGGCACAAGGCCGGAGCCGGGATGGCCCATGGCGTGGCGGTAGCCGTCGTCCAAGTCCGCGCAGCGCGCCATCATGGTGTGGGTGAACACCGCCGTGTCCGAGCCGGTAAACACCGGCTCCGTACCCAGAAGGGATGCCGGGGCCTCGCCCTTTACCGGTGCGTCCGCAATCTGAGCGTATTTCATAATCCGTTCGCAGGCTTCGCAGTAGCGCCCGAACACCATATTTCCGTAAGAATCCAGGATCACCTGCTTCGCCCGCTCCACCGCCTCCTCCGGCAAATCCTCATAACGCAGGCCGGCTACATAATCCGCAAGTCCGTAAATCAAATATGACATCATTTCCTCCCTTTCACAATCACCACATTCCAATCAGTTTCCAGTAGGGCAGCCCGATTAAGAAGTACACCGCCACGCAGCAGACGGTGGACACGGTGCCCAAAAACCACCATTTTTTCATTTCGATATGTCCGTATCCGAACAGCACCGGGCCGCAGGCCCCGCCATAGTTGGTCAGCATGGCGCCGAAGCCGTTGCAGGCCGCGCACAGCATGGCAAGGGGCATAACCGGAACTCCGCCCACCAGGCCGATGGTGTACATCACCGGCATCATGGAGGTGGTAAACACGGAGCTGGAGGCGAACAGATAGCGCACCACCAGGCCGCCGACCACGAGAATGAACATCAGCGTTACGCTGCCGAACATGGCGAAATTGAATTTTTCCTGAAGCAGGGCGGCAAACCACTGGAAGAAGCCCGCGCCGGAGAGCTGGCTGGAGAGTCCGATGATGGCTCCGTACCAGATCAGGGTGTCCCAGGCGCCCTTGCTCTGGCGCACGTCGTTCCATGTCATACATCCGAAGATCAGGCACATGGCCAAAAACAGAATGGCCACGGCTGTGGCGTTAAAGCCGGTAATTCCGGTTGTGGCCCACAAAAGCACGGCGCCCACAAAGAACGCGGTCAAAAACTTTTCCCGGACCGTCATCCGCCCCAGGTCTTTCAGCCCTTCCCGGGAGATTTCCTTATAGTTCTCCACCTTGCGGATCTCCGGCGTGAACAGCTTGTAAAGGACAAAGGGAATGATCAGCACCAGGCACACACCGGGGACAATGCCCATCTTGGCCCAGGTCATCCAGTCCATGTCCACGTTCAAAATATCCTTGGCAAAGGCGGCGATCTGCACGTTGGGCGCCATACCGGTCAGCCACACGCTGGCCGTCACCAGATTGATGTGGTAGGAGACGATACACAGATAGGCCGCCAGCTTCCGGCTGGTGCCGTCCTCCGCGCCGGAGCCCAGGGTTTTTGCCACGTTGTTAAAAATCGGGAACACCACGCCGCCTGCACGGGCGGTTGTGGACGGAATCGCAAGGCCCAGCGTCAGGTCCGTAAACGCCAGGGAGTACCCCAGCCCCAGGCTGGTCTTGCCGAATATTCCGATCAGATGATAGGCGATCCGCTTCCCAAGCCCGGTGGCCGCGAAGGCCACGCTGATCATAAAGGCCGCGAACACCTGCCAGGTGGTGGTGCTGGCGTAGCCGGTCAAAAGCGTCTTTGGACCGATCAGCAGGCCGTAAACGCCCAGAATGCCCAACATCACCACAGGCGACGGGAAGGGATGGAGCATGATTCCCAGAATCGCCGCAATATAGGCGCTGAAATACATCCACGCCTCCGCGCTCAGCCCCTCCGGGCAGGGCGCAAACCAGATCACGATACCCGCAGCGGCAATCACCGCCACCTTCAACAATTTTTCCCGCATCTCTTTACTCATTCTCATCTTCCCCCATTAGACCACTGTCCGAAATCTCCCGGAACAAGGCTCCCGTCTGTTCCAGCTTCTCCAGTTCCATCAGCTGTGTCCACAGCGCCAGCGCCGCCGGCTCCCCCGTAACCTCCGCCGCGTGCCGGACAAACTTCTCCCGGACCGCGCCCTCGGGCAGCGGCAGCTCCGGGTCGCCGTAGGGTACGATCTGCGTTTTTTCGCAGCTTCCGCCCCGCTTCAGCGTGATTTTCACCTTGGCAGCCCCCCACAGGCTTTTATCCTTCTGCGCCAGCGCCACGATCTCCGGGTCCTTTATCACCTCGATTTTCCGGGAATAGGCGCTGATCGCGGCATCCTTTAGCTTCTCATGAACCAGATGGTCCTCCACAGCACCGCAGTTTAGAAGAATCGCCGTCACGTAGGGCACGCTGGTCTGGGCCTGAGCCATGTCCCCCGGATCATAGCCGCCCGCGTCGCATAAAAACTGGCTTCCGCGCACTTCCACCGCCTCTATGTCCTCCGCCTCAAGCCCCTGCTCCTTCACCAGATCCGCCACCGCGTCCAGGGTGGCGTGAATGCGCCGGACGCAGGCGTACCGCTTCATATAAGCGGAATTGATGTCCCACACCAGCTTCGGGGCCATCAGATAATCCAGGTCCGGCTCCGGCGCAAACGCGTTGCAGAATCCCAGCCTTCCCTCGAATACCCCCGACGGGCCGCCCAGTCCATGCTGCGCCAGATACGCGGCGCAAATCCCCAGCTTGGCTCCCCATCCGGCTACCAGGTATTTCTGGGCGGAGCCGTCGATGGCCGACTGGTTAAGCCCCCCGGCCAGAGAGGCCGCAAGGGAAACCGCATCCTTCATCTGAGCGGTGTCAAGGCCCAGCATCGTGCCGGCCGTCACCGCCGCGGCCGCAGCTCCGCAGACGGACGTGGCGTCAATCCCACGCTTTAAATAGGCTGAAGGGTTGATCACCCGTCCCTGGTAGCAGTAGATCTCATATCCCCGGACGATGGCCTCGATCACCGTTTTGCCGGAAACATTCCCCATTTTTAACGCCATGGCGGCCGCGGCCGCGTTGACCACCACCCCCGGGTGGGCCATGGCGAACCGATGCCCGTCGTCAATGTCGAGCATCCGCGCCGTGCTGCCCATCCAAAGCGCCTGGCTTTCCGGGTTCCCGGGCAGCTCCTGCCTCAGGGCGGCCCGCAGCCGCACCGACTCCTCCTTCCGCGCCCCGTTTATAAAGATTCCGGTGAAGTCGGCCAGGCATTCCTTGGCCTTCTGCACCGTGCCGGACGGTATCCTGTCGTATGTAATCTGTTCCACAACCTCCACTATGCCCTTCAGGCACGACCTCTCATTTCCCATACACACTCTCCTTGTGAATTTTAACGAAAAGAACCGGTTTTCATCGTCGATTACAGTCATATTAACAGGTACTCTTGCAATTTGGAAGCATGTAATTTTTATATAAATGTAAATAAAAGTTGCATCATGAGATAAGGAAAATTTTGTAATTCTTCATTTAATTAGGAAATCATTTTCCATCACAAGCAAATGCTTGTACCTGACAAACAATTTTCATGTTTTTCATTCTGTGGAATTTATGTTACATTAATGAAAACAAAATACAACTCATCAACCAACCGACAAATTAAAAAACAGGGGTGTGTCATGGCAAAACGATTAATGATTGAACCAAAATGGTGTAAGGGGTGTGGCATATGCGCCGCCTTCTGTCCCAAAAACGTGTTGGAGATACGGAAAGAGAAAGTATTTGCCGTAAACCTCCAGGACTGCATCGGCTGCGGGCTCTGCGAACTGCGGTGCCCGGATTACGCAATTTATCTCGAAAAGGAGGCGGACTGAAATGGCAGAAACAACTTATGCATTGCTCCAGGGAAATGAGGCCTGCGTGGAGGGCGGAATCGCGGCGGGAATGCGGTTTTTCTCCGGTTATCCCATCACGCCGTCCACGGAAATCGCCGAGGGCAGCGCGACCCGGCTTCCCCAGGTGGGCGGTAAATTCATCCAGATGGAGGACGAGATCGGCGGAATCGCCGCGGCTATCGGCGCCTCGGTGGCGGGTGTGAAGTCCATGACCGCCACCAGCGGCCCCGGCTTTTCCCTGAAACAGGAAAATCTGGGTTACGCGGCCCTGGCGGAGATCCCCCTTGTGGTGGTGGACGTACAGCGGTCCGGCCCTTCCACCGGCCTGCCCACCTCCCCCTCACAGGGCGACGTTATGCAGGCCCGCTGGGGCTGCCACGGCGACCATCCGGTGATCGCTATCGCTCCCGCCTCCGTGCAGGATACATATGATCAGACCATCCGCGCCTTCAACCTGGCAGAAAAATACCGCACGCCGGTGATTCTCCTGATGGATGAGATCGTGGGGCACATGCGGGAGGGCATCTGCCTTCACCCGGCCGCGGAAATCATTCATCGCGACAACCGCATGGTGGACGGTAAGCCCTACGCCGTGGCACCGGGCGAAACCGTCCCCCACTGCCCGCCCTTCGGGACTGGGACCCGGTACAACATCACGGGCCTGCTACATGACGACGACGGCTTCCCCACCGGAAGCTCCGATTTATCCTTTATGCTGTGTTCCCGTCTGATGAAAAAAGTGGAGGAAAATCTGGATGACATTCTGGAATACGAAGAGGATATCCCGGAGGGTACGGAAATCGCCATCCTCTGTTACGGCGGTACTACCCGAGCCGTGGAGGAAGCGGTGGCCCAGGCCAGGGCTCAGGGAATCCCGGCCGGCATGTTCCGCCCGGTCACCGTCTGGCCCTTCCCCGAGGAAGCGTTTAAGGCTCTGTCAAAGAAGGTGCGCCACATCGTGGTGGCGGAGCACAACTACGGGCAGATTCTGCTGGAAGCCCAGCGGATCGCAGGCGGGAACTGCACCCTGTCTCACATCGGCAAAGTGGACGGCACCACCATCACGCCGTCGGAAATCGTCCGTCATTTAAAGGAGGTAATGTAATATGCCAAGCCAATTAGTAAACGACACCTTCCGGCTGGAGCATCTGCCCCATATCTGGTGCCCCGGTTGCGGCCACGGCATTCTCATGCGGGACGTGGCTCAGGCCATCGAAAATCTGGGACTGGACAAGGATAAGGTCTGCATCGTGTCCGGCATCGGCTGCTCGTCCAGAGCTGCGGGATACATGGATTTCAACACCCTGCACACCACCCATGGGCGGGCCATCGCCTTTGCCACCGGCATCAAGATGGCAAAACCCGAGATGACCGTGATCGTGATTACCGGCGACGGGGACGCTACGGCTATCGGCGGCAACCACCTGATCCACGCCTGCAGGCGCAATATCGACCTGACCGTGGTGGTATTCAACAATAACATCTACGGCATGACGGGCGGCCAGTATTCCCCCACCACGCCCACCAACGAGTACGGTACCACCGCTCCCTACGGCAACATTGACAACGACTTCGACATTCCCGCCCTGGCCATCGCCGCAGGCGCCACCTACGCGGCAAGGGGCACGGCCTACCACGCCTCCCAGACCATCAAAATGATCGAGGACGGCATCCGCAACCCCGGCTTCTCCCTCATCGAGGGCGTCAGCGTCTGCCCCACCTACTACGGCAGGAAGAACAAGAAGGGCAACGCCGTGAAAATGATGACCTGGCAGAAGGAAAATACCGTCGATCTCAAGCGCGCCGCCGGCATGGACGAGGAAGACCTGGCAGGTAAAATCGTCATGGGTGTGTTTAAAAACGCGCCCCGGGAAGAATACACGGCAAAATATCAGAAAATCATCGACCGATTAGGAGGTATGAAATAATGGCAAAAGCTGAATTGCGTTTAACCGGTTCCGGTGGTCAGGGCGTTATCCTGGCTACCGTCATCCTGGCCGAGGCCGCGTTTCTGGACCACCGGCACGTCGCCCAGTCTCAGTCCTACGGCCCCGAGGCCAGAGGCGGCATGTGCAAGGCCGAGGTCATCATCGACAACAATCCCATCACCTACACCAAGGTCCAGGAGCCCACGTTCCTCCTGGCCCTGACCCAGCCGTCGTTGGAAAAATATGGGACTAATCTACCTGAGGAAGCCGTGATCATGGCGGATTCCAGCCTGGAGGTTCCTGAACAGCTCAAAAAGCAGCACCAGGTCTACCAGGTGCCCATTCTGGACACAGCCGTCAACAAAGTGGGGCGGGCCATGACCGCCAACATCGTGGCGGTGGGCGCCATCAACGCGGTGCTCCACCTGGCCTCCCGTGAGTCCCTGCGAAAGGGTGTGGCCATGCACATCCCCAAGGGCACCGAGGAAATGAACATGAAGGCCCTGGACGAAGGGCTGCGGCTGGTGGCTCAGAACTGATCAACCGGGCTAAAAAACCAGAGTTCCCATTTGGGCGCTCTGGTTTTTTGGCTTGATTTTTCAAAACGGCTCATGTATATTCAACATAGATACCCAGGAAACCCACAGGGGCAGGAGGCAGGGATGAATCTCTACAAGTTGAAGTATTTTATCGTCGCCGCAGAAGAACTGAATATTTCCAAGGCCGCGGAACGCCTGTTTATCTCCCAGCAGGCACTCAGCAGCCAGATCGGGCAGTTGGAGCAGCACTATGGGGTCAGGCTCTTTGAGCGCAGGCCCAATCTGGCTCTGACCTACGCGGGCAGCCGCCTGCTGGAGCAGGCCCGGCTTCTGGTCCAGCTGAACGACCAGATCGAGGCGGAGATGGAGTCCATCCGCAAGAACCGCCGGGGAAGCCTGCGCATCGGGATCTCCTACGCCCGCGGAAACCTGTTCGCCTCCCGCGTTCTGCCCATCTACCACCGGGAATACCCTGCGGTGGACCTGACGCTGGTGGAGGGCAACTCCGCCGAGCTGTGCGGATTTCTGGAAAACGGCAGAGTGGATGTGATCGTGGACTTTTCCCCCATCCTGCTGCGGGACATCACCACCGTGCGCCTGTTAAAAGAGCGGGTATTCATGGTGGTTCCCCAGACGTTCATGGAACAGTACGGAGGTCCTTCCCGCGATGTGGAAGCGCTGTTTAAGGCCCCTCTGCTTCTGCTGTCCAAAGACAGCTTTCTGCGCAACATACTGGACCGGTATTTCAAGAAACAGCACATCACCCCCAACATTGTGCTGGAAAGCAAGAACATCGCCACCCTCTGCTCCCTGTGCCGCCAGAACATGGGCGTCACCTTCTGCTCGGAGATGTACGCCAGGCAGATGGGGGACACCTCCGGGCTGACCCTTCTGCCCATGGCGGACGATCTGTCCCTGGGCGAGCTGATGATCGCCTACCCGGACGGGCCCGCGGTCTCTCCTGCGCTGAGGGATTTTGTGGAGCTGGCCGCAGCCTTTTTCGCTGAGCCGGGGGCGGGGTTAGATAAGGCGGAATAAACAGCCGTTACGCTCTCCATATCATGAGTTCTATTATTTTCTGGATGTTTTCCCGCTTTGTTATGTTTTAGTACAAAGGGCGCGTGTTCGCGCACACCTCCCTGGAGCCGGGCGGTTCCATCGGCTACCACGTCCACGAGGGCGAATCCGAGACCTACTATATCCTAAACGGAACGGCGGAATTCTCGGACAACGGGAACATCGTGACCCTGAAAGCCGGGGACGTGGCGTACACGCCGGATGGCGAAGGGCACGGGATTCGGAATGTAGGGGAGGATACGCTGCATTTTATTGCGCTTATATTATATAAGTAAGAAAATATCCCCCCAATCCCCGCCATCTGCAAAAACCACTCTGGCAGAAACCGGCAAAAGCTGTTAAAATAAAGCTATATACACCTGCACATCAGATTAAGTTTTAACGCCCCGGGAGTGCCTATGAAAAAAGACAAATTAGTAGTGGAAGAAATTGTAAAATACATGCAGCAGCAGATCAAGGATGGCGCATGGGCCGTCAACACCAAGATTCCCTCCGAGAATGAGCTGTGCAGCAGGCTGGGAGTAGGGCGTGGGAGCGTCCGGGCGGCCATACAGCGTTTTAATGTGCTGGGCATACTGGAAAGCCAGCACGGGAGGGGTACGTTTGTGCGCTCCATTGACATTTCCCTGTTTGGCAAGGGCCATTATCTGGATACCGCCCTGCTGACCGATATGGTCACCATACGCCAGGCCCGATCCCTGATTGAGCCGGAGCTGGCCTACGAGGCGGCCGCCAACGCAACGCCCGAATTAATAGCGGACCTCAACCTGCTGAACCAGCAGTTGAAGGCCGCGGTGGGGAACCAGGAGCTGTTCGCCCGGCTGGATGCGCAGTTTCACATGACACTGGCGGAATTTATCGACAACCCCATTATCTCCAATGTAATGGGCCAGCTGTTGGATCAGACCGTCTGCCTCAATATTAACCGGGTATTCGGTTATTACGGCGGCATCTATTATCACCCAAAGATCGCGGAGGCCATTGCCCAGCGAAGCTGCGAGCAGGCCCGCAACATTATGAAAACCCATATGGTCAGCGAACTGTTCGATCCCAAGGAACATAGAAAAAACGCCATATCACTGTGACATGGCGTTTTTTTCTGTTTAAGGCGGGACGTCTGCCCCTTATCCAATCAATGTAGGAAGGAAGGTGGAAATCTGCGGAACATAAGCGACCAGCATCATCACGATAAAGAATAGGAGGATGAGCGGCCACATATCCTTTACCAGCTTTGCCAGCGACACATTTCCCACGGAGCTGGCGATAAACAGCGTGGCCCCGACCGGAGGAGTGATTCCGCCGAAGATAAAGGTAAGAACCATCACCATTCCAAAGTGAATGGGATCGAATCCAAAGCTTGCAGCCAGCGGCTGGAAGATGGGAACCATGATGATGGCCGCAGGCGTGGTATCCATAAAGCAGCCGATACACATCATCGCCAGGATCATAAGAAACATTACAATATAGGGGTTGGTGGTCACGCCCGAAATCAGCATACTGAGCTTATTCGGAAGCTGCAGAATCGCGATACAGTAGCTGAATACGCTGGTGGACGCGAAAATCAGCGAGCTCTGTCCAACCGTGAACGCGGTGGACTTAATGGTTTCAATCAAATCATTAAAGCGGAATTCCTTGTAATAAAATACGCCGATGATCACACCATACAGACCGGCCACAGCGCCCGCCTCGGTGGCGGTGAACACGCCGGAGAGGGTTCCGCCGATGATGATCAGAGGCATGATCATGGCGGGGATGGCGTCCTTGGCAGCGGCCAGAAGGCGTCTGCCATTGAATGCGGGCCGATAGTTGCCGTCACAGTTTTGCGGGTCCCGTTTGGCCTTGGCGTAACAGTAAAGCATCTGTGTTCCGCAGACCAGAATCCCCGGAATCATACCCGCCACAAACAGTTTTCCACAGGAAATACCGGTGATGGATGAGTAGAGCACCATCAGTATAGAGGGCGGTATAATGGAACCGATGGTGGCGGAGGCGCAGGTAATAGCTGTGGCATAGGAACGGCTGTACCCGGCCTCGGTCATTCCCGCGATCTCCATAACGCCCAGAGACGCCACGTCGGCTGAGGTGGAGCCGGAAATTCCCGCGAACATGGTGGAGGCCAGAACATTCACCAGGGCCAGGCCGCCGGCCAGGAAACCTACGATTTCCGAGGCAAAATTAAAAATTCTTCTGGTGATTCCGCAGCGGTTCATGATTTCCCCCGCAAATATATAAAGAGGAATCGCCATCAGGGAAAAGGAATCCGCCCCGGCGAACATGCGCTGGGGTATGGTTAAAAGGTCCGCGCCCCGGCTCAATAAGTAAAACATGGAGGAAAGTCCCATAACAGCGGCCACAGGGATTCCCATGAGCAGCATAGCAAAAAAGGATATTAATAAAATACTCATGACAAAGCATCCTCCTCTTCCTCTATCGTTCTTGATTTCTTCTTAAGTCCCTTTTGATAAAGCACCATATTGACAATGGACTCCAGACAAATTCCGGCGCTGCCGAAGGCCATGATAAAGTACGGAACAGCCATAGGAATCTGCATGGCAGATGATTTCACGTTCACGTTAGCCAGCGCCATTTCGCAGGTATAGGCGGTCACAATGGCAAAAAAGATCGCCATAAACAGCCGTCCCACCTGCTCAACCAGACATCTGAACTTTTCCGGGAACATTCCGGTGAAAAAATCAACCTGAATATGCCGGTCCTCTTTTGTGGTGAAGATCGCTCCAAGGAATATGATTGACACAAAACAGTAGCGTCCCATTTCCACTGAAAATGTAATCGGATTGTTGAAGAAATAGCGCGTGATTACATTCAGGTTTGTGATGCCGAACATCATGAGAAACAGAATAATGATAAAAAACATCAGAATATTATCAATTATCACTGTAAGCTTCTTTAATTGCTCCCACATAATATTTTGTTCTATGATGCAAACATAACAGCCACATCATATTTCCTTTCTGTAAATTTTGTTCCCGGACAGCGCCTGGGTAAAATACCGGGCGGACAGCGCTGGCTGCCCGCCCGACAAGAGATACCGTAATGCTTATTTGGATTTCTGAACCAGGTCGAACAGGGTCTTGGCTTCCTCTGACTGCATAAACGGATAGGATGTGTAGTCAATCTTGGCTCTCATGGACTCGACATCAGTCTCGATGAATTCCATGCCTTTTTCCTTCAGCTGCTCGCGGTAGGCTGCGTCGCTTGTTTTGGTGGACTCCAGACCGTAGCGGGATGCTCTGAGGCCGGCCTCTAACAGTAAGTTCTGCTCATCCTCGTTCAGTGAATCGAAAACTTTTGCGGACATTGAGAATGTGGTCGGGGCGTTCAGGTGGTTTGTCATGTTGAAATACTTGGCAACCTCGAAGAACGAGTTGTTCAGGCAGGTGTCCGGCGTGTTCTCAAGGCCGCTGACAACGCCCGTGTCGATTGCGGTGTAAACCTCGCCCATGGGGAGGGGTGTGGGAGCCGCGCCCATCATCTTGAAGGTGTCAACATACAGGGAGGACTCCGGAACACGGATCTTCATGCCGGCAATGTCGTCCACGCTGTTGAGAGGCTTTGTGGTGTACATGTTGCGGAATGCCATTACATAGTATCCAAGGTTCTTAACCTTTGCCACATCCAGGAACTGCTGGGATGTGTACTGGCCCGCTTCACCCTCAAATACCTTCTGAACCTGATCGTAATCCTCATACATATAAGGCAGAATCGCCGCGCCCACCTGAGGAATCGAGTTTACATAGAACTCAACCGCGATAATTGCCATGTCCAGGGTGCCTGCCGTAAGCGCCTCCAGGTTCTGGGCCTCGCTTCCAAGAGCGGAACCTTCATATACATCGACCTTGATCTTACCGCCGGAAAGCTCTCCCACGGTGTCCGCGAAGTTATGGGTCACATCTGCAAGGGCGCTTCCTGAGGACGCTGTGGTCGACAGCGAGAATGTGTGCTCCCCAACATTGTCAAGATTAAAGGTATAGGTGGTGTCTGCCGCTGCTTCCGTATCTTTGGCTGCTTCGGTGTCCTTAGCCGCCTCGGTGTCTTTGGCCGCTTCCGTGTCCTTCGGGGCTTCCGTCTCAACCTTTGATTCAGGCGCTTTTGATTCCGGGGCTTTGGTGTTGCCCAGACATCCGGTCAATGAGGACACTACCAGTGTGGTTGCCAGTAACGCTGCAATTCTCTTTTTCATAGTTTCATTCTCCCTTTGATTAAATTCCAGCCGCTTAACAGCCGTTTTCTTAAGTGGTACGAAAATCAACTTGTATTACAACTATTAGCATTATTACATGTTTTGCATAGTGTTGTCAACAATTTTAGGCCTATTTTTGTGCACTTTGTGAAAATTAACTTGTTTTAATATCCAAACATGTTATTTTGCACAAATTTGTTCGGAAAATATAGGTTATGATTGACTTTTTGTTTTTTAGTGATTACTATTACCTTAACTTCAACTTGTATTACAACTATAAAAACAGAAATCCACGATGATATAAGGAGGATGCGAATGGCTATAATAATCAGGGATGTGCGTACGATTGCCACGGCTCCCGATGGAATTAACCTCCTGGTGGTTAAAATCGAGACGTCCGAACCCGGTTTATATGGGATCGGCTGTTCCACATTTTGCTACCGGTACGCGACGGTACAGCATTTAATTGAAACATACCTGAAACCGCTTCTGATCGGACGCCCGGTTCAGGGGATCACGGATTTATGGCAGCTGATGCACCAGAACGGTTACTGGAGAAGCGGGCCGATTGAGAATAACGCCATATCCGGTATTGATATGGCCCTCTGGGATATCAAGGGCAAGATGGCGGACATGCCGGTTTACGACCTGTTCGGCGGAAAGGTCCGGGCGGGCGTTCCGGTTTACACTCACGCGGACGGCCGGGATCTTCCCGAGCTCTGCGAACAGATCGACCGTTGGATCGAACAGGGTTTTAAGCACATACGGTGCCAGATCAACTGCTATGGCGGGAATGGTTATGAGTCCGCGCCCGCGGGGGCGGCTAAAGGCGGACAGCCCGGCGTATACATTGACAGCAACGGGTATATGAGGCAGACGGTCGCAATGTTTGAACAGCTCCGCGTCCGGTACGGGGAGGAAATTGAATTTGTCCATGACGTCCATGAGCGGATCCATCCTTCTAAAGCCCGGGAGTTCTGCCGCGCCTTAGACCCTTATCATTTATTCTTTATCGAAGATGTGGTCGCGCCGGAACAGGTGGGATGGCTGCGGGAGATTCACAATTACTGCGCAACACCCCTTGCCCTGGGCGAGCTGTATGTCAATGACAACGAGTGGCGGACATCGGTGGTGGAGCACAGCGTTGACTTTGTCCGGGCCCATATTTCAGATATCGGCGGGATCACGCCCGCCCGGCGTATGGCCGCCTTTGCGGAGCCCTGCGGCGTCAGGACCTGCTGGCACGGCCCCAGCGACATGTCGCCCGTTGCCAAAGCCGCCAACATCCACCTGGACCTGGCCTCGCCCAATTTTGGCCTTCAGGAGTGGAGCATTGGCAACATAGCCGGATTCCTGGCCGCGGGAGAGTATCACGAAGGCGCTCTGGAGGAGGTATTTACCGGAACACCGGAGTACGGCGGCGACGGCTTTGTGTACGCCAGCGAACGGCCGGGGCTGGGGGTTGATATCAATGAGGAGGCGGCGGCCAAATACCCCTGCCGCGTGGATGTTCCCACATGGACACAGACACGCAACCAGGACGGTTCGCTGCAGACACCATAAACAAATCACGAGGAGAAAGAATTATGCTGAGAAGTCAGAAAATCCGTGAACTGGCGCCGGAGATGGATCCGCTGCGCCTGGGAATGGGATGGAAACTGGATGATCTCGAGAAACCGCAGATACTGATTGAAAGCACCTATGGCAACAGCCATCCGGGATCCAGCCACCTGAACCGGTTTGTGGAGGAAGCGGTGAGAGGCGTTGACGAAAACGGCGGAAAGGCCGCCCGGTATTTCGCCACCGACATGTGCGACGGAATGGGGCAGGGGCACGACGGCATCAACTATTCCCTGGCCCACAGGGACGCCATTGTAAACCTGGTGGAGGTGCAGGCCAACGCCACTACCTTTGACGGCGGCGTGTTTATCGCCAGCTGCGACAAGGCCATGCCCGCCATGCTGATGAGTATTGGACGCTTAAAGGAAATGAGCGCGATTATGGTGACCGGAGGGGTGATGGAAGCATTTGCCCTGCCTCCCGAATACACCGAGGACGACCCGGGCTGCGCCATCAATGAGCTGCTGACCCTGGAACAGATCGGCAAATTCAGCGCCCAGTATGAGCGCAGCGAGATTCCCGCCGAACAGCTGACCTATTATAAGCAGCACGCCTGCCCGAGCTGCGGCGCCTGTTCCTTCATGGGCACCGCCTCCACCATGCAGGTGATGGCGGAGTCCCTGGGATTAATGCTGCCCGGAACCGCCCTGATGCCCGCCACTGCGCCGGAACTGCAGAAGGCGGCCTACGAGGCCGGGAAACAGTTACTGGAGTTGGTAAAAAAAGGAATTACTGCGGCGGATATCGTCACATTAAAGAGCTTTGAAAACGCCATTATGGTCCACGCCGCCATCTCTGGATCCACCAACGCGGTGATGCATATTCCGGCCATTGCCCATGAGTTCGGAATTGAGATAGACGCGGACACATTCGACCGGCTTCACCGTGGCGCCCATTATCTGCTCAATATCCGCCCCGCAGGCGACTGGCCCGCCCAGTATTTCTACTACGCGGGAGGCGTTCCCAGGGTGATGGAGGAGATCAAAGATATGCTCCATCTGGACGTGATGACCGTCACGGGCAAAACGCTGGGCGAGAATCTGGAGGATTTGAAGAAAACCGGATACTATGAGCACTGCGATGAGATACTCAGAAGCAAGAGCCAGGCCATCCACAGGGAAATCAAGAGAACGGACATTATCCGTGATTTCGACCATGCCATCGGCACCAACGGCAGCATTGCCATTTTAAAGGGCAATCTGGCGCCGGAAGGCTCCGTGATTAAACACACGGCCTGCCCGCCCGCCATGTTCAACAGCCGTCTAAACGCCCGTCCATTTGACAGCGAGGAGGAGGCGATTGACGCGATCCTTCACGGCAAGGTCAAGCCGGGAGACGCGGTCTTTATCCGCTATGAGGGTCCCAGAGGCAGCGGCATGCCGGAAATGTTCTATACCGGCGAAGCCATCTGCTCGGATCCCGTGCTGGCTGCCAGCGTGGCCCTGATCACAGACGGCCGGTTCTCCGGCGCGTCCCGCGGCCCGGTGATCGGCCATGTATCCCCGGAGGCGGCCGCGGGCGGCCCCATCGCTCTTGTTGAGGAAGGGGATCTGATTGAACTGAATCTGGAACAGCGCTCCCTGAATATCGTGGGGGTAAATGGCCAGGAAAAGACGCCGGAGGAGATGGAGACGATTCTTGCCGAGCGCCGGAAGCACTGGAAGGGATTTGAAAGCAAGTATACAAAGGGCATTTTAAAGCTCTTCGCCCAGCACGCGGTCAGCGCTATGAAGGGCGCGTATATGGATTAAGAAAAATACAGGCGGCCCGGCCAAATGGCAGGACCGCCAAATTGGTGAGGAGGGGCGCGGTCAACGCCCCTCCTCTCACACGTCTCTCAGTTTCTCCGCCGCAATCTCAATCTGCCCGGCGTTTGCCTCCCAGTAAAATGTAATCTCCACAATCTTCTCCCCCCAGCACACAAGGTAGCTGTCCAGGGCGATGTCGCCGCTGTACCTGCGGTAAACCTCGTTGGCGCCCCACAGCGCTGGATCCTGGGGTTCATAGCGGTAATAATCCCTGAACTCCTCTGGTCCGCGCCGGTCTGCGTAGCGCTCCATCAGGCTATCCCGGCAGAGGTCAAAAATAGCCGGCACCTTGACTTTGGTGATGGTGTACTCTAAATCCGTCAGGTGTTTCTCCCCCAGCTTTCCCCGCTGTCTCGCTTCATACTGGGACAGAAAAACAGAGCTGCGCTCCGTCCACTCCCGGGAGTAACCGCTGCTGTCCGTCTCCATCATGTCCTCTATGGTCAGCGGCAGCGGATCGTCATACAGATACCATGTCTGGCCGTGAAATTCATAGGCGCCCGCAGGCTCCTTCTCCGTCCTTCCGCTTCCCACGAACCGGGTCACGAAATAGGTGAGACCGCCCATTAGGGCAAAGGACAGCACAAAGCAGGAGGCGATTGTCACAGTGCGGTTGATCCCCGCACGCACCTTTTTGTGCTTCAGCAGCACTTTCACACCGTTGACCAAGACCATCAGAACCGCCATATACAGCAGCGCGGCAATTCCGATCATCCGCTGTCTACCACCCGCCATGGACAGCATCCAGAAAACCAGGGCGCACAGCATAAGGATCAGGATCACCCATTTGAAGCCCCGATATCTGCGGGTTTCCAAAAACTCCCCGTTTTGCTCCGCGGCCTTCTTCGCACGGTGATACCAGTGGTAATACGCCCAGATTTCCGCGCCGCACAGAACCAGCATAAGCGTCCAGCAGCTGCCGGTAAATAAGCTTGAGTTGCTGCTGAGAACGTAAAGGGGATTGGTAATCAGAGTATGGATCAATAGGCCGGCGTTGAGCAGCGAAACCGCCAACAGAAGCAGCTGGGACGGCAGGTAGTTCTTTTTCATGGCCTTGTGGATGGTCTGCACCTGCACCAGGGCGTCCGTTTCCATGGGAACCGGATTTTCCCGCTCGTTTACAAAGATCTGCATCTGCGCCCAGGATACAACGTGCTTCCACCCTGCCATTTCACAGAACTCCCGGAAGGTGCGCTGCCGCTCGGACGGCTCCGGGTCGAAATCAGAGGCCTGCGGAAAATAGGTGACTGCAAAATGCAGCTTAGCCGGGGAAATCCGCCGGTAGCGCCAGGTGAAATTCGAGCAGCTCTCCAGCATCCAGCCCCGGGCAGCCATCTTTTCCAGATGCCGCGCAATTCCCGCGGGATCATAAAACGTGACATTCTCCATCCGCCGCATGGTATTTTTCATAAGCCGTCTCCTCCTTGTCCCGCAAAATGCTCATAGTCCGATGTCAGGGTCAAAAGCCGCTGCTGCTCATCCCGCAGCGCCTTCTTCCCGGCCTCCGTAATCACGTAACTGCGCTTGCGCCCTTCAGCCCTCGTCTCCCGGATCATGCCCGCCTCCAAAAAATTTTCCAGCAGATTGTACAGGGTTCCGGGACCCACGCTGACCCGACCGCCTGTCATCTGCGTCACCTTCTCCATAATGTCCATGCCGCAGCACTCTTTGTAAAGGCAGAGCAGAATGTAAAACATCTGCTCCGTGAGCGTCTGAAATTTTGCCCTCGGCATAATCGCCCACCTCCATGTATCGAATATCGATATTTGTGATTTCAGTATATTATCGTATATCGATATTGTCAATGGGGCGGTGGAATTCGTAAGATATATGAAAGAGAATGTAAAGCAAACCGGCAAAGGATAAAGCCGCTTATCCCCTGCCGGTTTGGTTGGAACATATGTGATTCGGTTATCCTGCGGGGCTGGCCCATTTTCCGTACATTTTTTCAGATTTACTGTAGCGGAAACACAAACGGCACATACACCACAAACAGGATAAACCGTATAATACAGAGCACAAATCCCATTTTCAGGTAATCCTTCATCTTGTAGCCGCCCGCCTCGTAGGCCATGGTCATGGCCGGAGCCGCCATGGGGGTCAGGTAGCAGTTGCTGGAGCCCTCCTGGCAGGAAAGCATCAGGGCGCGGGCGTCGAATCCGTTCTGCACGCAGATCAGGGCCGCCAGGGTCTTGAAGGCGTTGTTTACCGCAGAGTTGGTCACAAACTGGGTCAGCACGAAGCAGACGATGTACATGGAAACCATGGTCATAAAAGGACTCATGTTGCCGGTCAGATTGTTAAAGGTGTCCGCCAGCAGCACGTCCGCTCCGGTGGTCTTAAGGGCCGTGGACAGCGGCATGGTGCCGATGGTGATGAAGATAACCGGGTTGCTCATGGCCTTGATGGCCTCGCGGTCATTGATGACGCCGCTCAGAACCAGAACCATAGCGCCCACGCAGGCCGGATACCAGGTATTGATTTTAAGGATCGCGCAGGTCATGATACCCAGAATCGTAGCCCCGAAAATAACTGCGGTCAGCTTCTCCTGGCCCGGCGTCATGGAGCCGCCGCGGTTCTTGCCGGCTCCCGGCGTGGAAGCGTTCGCCTCTGCCGCGGTGGGTACATTGCCCAGATCCGGTGCCATTTTCACCGTCAGCCAGATGATCACCGGAGTCAGGAAGATAATTGCCGGAGCCTTGACGACCATATTGGTAAAATATGTAAATGTTCCGGTTCCGCCCAGATTCTCCACGATGGTGTTCTGAGCCAGGTAGCCGCCCGCATTACCGCCAATGGGAATAAATCCGGCCCACAGCTGCGCCAGGCAGGCGGAGGCGAACACAAATTTGCTGAGCGGCCGCTTCTGCTCCGCACAGATACCCACGATCATGGGAATCATGATGGTCATAATGGCGGTGGCGTTGACCACGCAGCTGAGTAAAATGATCGGAACCGAGATGCCCAGCATGATCTTGAAATCCGAGGATTCGCCTCTGATCAGCGTCTTGCTGAGCCGGCTCACGATGCTGGTCTTGCCCACGGCCGCGCCTACCACGAACATGGCGGCCATCATCACGATGGAGCTGTTGAGCATGCCGCCCCAGGCCGCCTTGAAATCCAGTACCCCCGTGATTTCCAGCGCAATGGGAATCATCATGGCCGCGACGTGGATTTTAACCTTGCCCGACAGAATCAGGGCAATAAACAGCAGAAATATGATCAAAACGATGGTAATTTGTGGTGTCATATCATTGGTCCCCCTCTATATTTGAAATTACCGGTCTACCACGGAGCCGTCTTCATGGAGATTGATCCCCCCGTAGCTCCCCTGGAACGGAAATACAGTGTCAATGTCGTCGATCAGTTCGATTCCCAGGCCCGGGCTCTCCGGCAGTCTGATATATCCATTTTCCACATGGAAGGGCGTCTTCATCTCCTTATCCAGGCGGCAGACGCCGTTGGCCATGGGATATTCCTGCACTTCGAAGTTGGGAATGCAGGCGTCCAGCTGCAGGCAGGCCGCAGTGGATACCGGGCCCAGCGGGTTGTGGGGAATGACGTAAACCCCGCGCACCTCCGCCTCCGCGGCGATCTTCTTGCCCGCGGTGAGACCTCCACTTACGCACATGTCCGGGCGGATGTAGCGGACGTCGGTGGTGGTCATCAGGGAGTCGAACTCCGCCGGATTGATAAAGCGCTCCCCGGTGGCCACCGGGATATCGCAGCCACGGATCACCTGGCGCATGGCCTCCAGATTATCCGGGATGGGGTCCTCGTAAAAGTAGGGGCGGTAGGGCCTCAACACCCGGCCCAGCTCAATGGCCTCCGCCGGTCGCATTCCCCGGTGGCACTCGATGGCCACGTCCACATTCCAGCCCACCGCCTCGCGGACCGCCTTCATGATTCCCTCCACCCGGGTCACCAGGCTGGTAAAATTCTCCCCGCAACGCCCGTTCTCATCCTTGGGGTGTCCAATGGAAAACCGGATGGACTGAAAGCCCTGATCCGCCAGCTTCTTCGCCTCCTCCGCCATCCCCCTGGCGTCTCTCGCCCTGGCGTTAACGTAAATTTTGATTTTCTCCCGGACTTTGCCGCCCATCAGCTCATAGCAGGGAACTTGGAAATATTTTCCTTTTAAATCCCACAGCGCAATGTCGATTCCCGACAGGGCGGACTGGGTGACGGAACCCCTGAAGTGCAGATTTCTGGACAGTGCGTTCCAGATGAATTCCGTCCGCAGCGGGTCCTGGCCCAAGATCATTTTCTCCATCTGCTTTAAAACGCTGACCGTGGCCTCCTGGTACGCCCACGCGCCGCATTCTCCCAGCCCGACTAATCCCCCGTCTGTATGTACCTTCACAAACAGGTATCTGCCTCCCGCCAGAATCGGTTCGATCCCAGTGATTTTCATCTCGTTTCCTCCATTTTCAATTCATCTCAGCTTACAAACTTTATGAACCATCCATCGGCCGATTGGGTTGTGCATGTTGTCTGTTTTGTTGGTGCTTTGTGTAATATGATTATATAGTTTGGTTAGAAGATTTGTAAAATCAGAAAAACCTTGGCATCCTAACATTTGTTTATCCAGAAGAGCGGATGGGAGGCGGGGTAGTGCGGGCGGCGGTGAGGCGCGGGCGGCGGTGAGGCG
>ENA-UOJP01000397-UOJP01000397.1-human-gut-metagenome-genome-assembly--contig:-C102-NODE-397-length-88355-cov-123.945436_pt1 | contig 88355 bp, 81 predicted proteins | sample MGYA00242353_ERZ723900 | MGnify/ENA metagenome assembly ERZ723900 | reverse complement strand
GGTCGCCGGTAGCTGATGCAGCGCCTAGGTTGCCGGTAGCTGATGCAGCGCCTCGGTCGCCGGTAGCTGATGCAGCGCCTTGGTCGCCGGTAGCTGATGCAGCGCCTTGGTCGCCGGTAGCAATCTTTTCCTTTACCCACTTACATTTACTAAAAGTGAAATTGATTGCCGCATCAACAATGCTCTTAATGCTTAACTCTGCTCCTATGTGGATTTTTGAGCAAGCAATTTTGGTATCATCTGTATCAACATCCATTTCTCCACTTCCTTCAACTTCATGAAATTTGTTCATACCAATGTATGCAGGAGGATAATATCCGAATACATCCAAGGGATAAAGACAGAAATGGAAACCTTTATTACAAGCACTTATATCACCCTGCTCTTCGTAATCCTTTCCTTCCTCATACTTGAATCCTCTGCAAGTCATATTGGAGTTGAACCCCTTGAATCCTCTAATCTTGCTGAATTCCTCTGGTATGGTAACGTTACCCGGGAGATTCGCTCTGAGTACCATGTACGCCATATAATTCGTGTCAAATCCAGCAATTCCCGTCCCGATGGCGGTAAGAAGGAATTCCTTTTCCGGATGCTCGTTGGCAAAATGCCTTAAGTTGCCCAAATAGTTTATCAAGTCTTCTTCTGTGACTTTCTCCATATCCTCATCCAGCGTTGGAATGGCATAGGATTGCCCTTGGATTCCTTCGGCTCGTCCCATGATTGCACCGAATTTTTCAACCGCTAATCTGGCTGCTCCACCGGCATGATTGCCGTTCATATTACTACCAAAAACAAATATCTGATTCTCTTTAAGTTCCTGAATGTTGTCAGGGGTAAATCTCTTTTCCATGATTTATATTGTTTTAAATTGATGTTCCTAAAAAAGAGTCCGGTCTATTTTCTCAAACCGACCGGACAAAAACTAAACTCTAACTTCAATCATTCATGTTCCCCTGAACCAATCCGATTGGCAACATCGCGTTATTGTCAGGGGATTTTCTTAATTTTGCATTGTCAGATTTAAAATTAAGAAATATGAGGGTAAATAGAATCTCTACAAACTTATATATTGGAGAAGACAAAAATTTTGGAGAATATAATAAGAATATTGTTTTTCGTCTTTTGCAACAAGTCCAAATTGATTTCTCGAATTGGATAGGTAATGGTGTTTTCCACACAAGTGACTGTTTTATCCTTTATAAAAATGAATGTCCGACAATATACGATATGAGGGAAATGGGACACCGTATATGTCTGCATGTTAAAGGGGATGACTGGTGGCGTTGGGTGTACCAATTCGCGCATGAGTATTGTCATCATTTAATTAATGGGACAATGTCAGGTGAAATATCAGGCTTGATGTGGTTTGAGGAGACTATTTGTGACCTTTCGGCAATCGCCCATTTAAATAGGCTAATTGCTCTTTGCGATGTTCTTCGGACAAGTAACCTCCCTCAATACAAGAGTTATGTTCGTGCTTGCCTTGAAGTAAACCTCGGTCAAGCCCAAGATAATTGTCGGGAATATCTAAGACTACATTTGGATGAACTCGGACAACCCGTGTACCATCGGGAAATCTACTCAAATCTATCCGCAACAATGCTTCCTCTTTTTGAGAAAAATAATCATCTTTGGAAGATAATTCTACATTTTGGAAATATGCGTTTATGGAATTCTCTTGAAGACTTGTTTGTTCATCTTCAAGAGACGTCTGATGACAGTTATTCTGTTTCATTAAAAAAGTTGCACGATATGTTATTATAGTTTTAATGTTCCCGTGGGCGTTCCGGTGGTAGCCTTACTGCCCTCCAACATCTATGGAGGACCACGGGAATTCTTTACTTTAATTCTTGAATTTGTTTCATTATATTAGACACCTCATCTGCACTTACATAACCAATTACATCATCCGTGATAGGAGTGTCATAACAGAGAACGCCTTCTTTAAGGATTCCAACTTCATAGGTATCTACGCCGTTAGAATAGAACATATTCCCTTTTACAACACTTATTCCATATCCATTATCAAACCGCATTACAGCGTGTTTGGCTTTCATCCACTCCTTTCTAATTGCTGGAGGAAGGTTACACGCCTCTTTGCTAACTGGATGTGGATTAAACACCAAATCCTCAAATGTTTTTATTTTCTCCATATCATTTAATATTAAGTATAAGTGCTCGCCCTCAACGCAACAATACGTGTTTAGCCTTTCAGCATACCCGAATTTGACGGGAGGGGAGATATATCGATAAGCGTGGTATGGTCGCCCTTCGCCGCCATTTACTTTATACCTATTGAGGACTGGATAGGACGCTTATATTGTCTTTTAATATTGTTCCTTTGCGATACGGGTGCCCAAACCGCATACTCGCCACCGTAGGACATTTCGGTGCAAAAGAACCGTCGTAAACCTTTCTGCCCATTCGCAGCATGGCTATCACTGTGTGATATTCCCTATTTTCAATACTTCGTTGTATGTTCACAAGCCAACGGGTTATAGTCTTAGCCGCCTTGTGCTTCACAATTTGCAGATTAAATCCGCTCCAAAGACCTATCAAGTGCTCCCGTCCGGTCCTCGCTACCGGAAGCCGTTCAATCCGACCACGGGAATGTTTAAAGATTCATGTCCATATGCTCGTATCGCCAGCCGAGCATCGCGTATCCTATATCATGGCTATTGCATTTCCTGCCTATAGGTTCCCTGCCGACAAGGGAAGCGGTGTATTCGTCCATCTTAAGGTGAGCATCAGCCCAAGCCTCCCTCAACGCGTGCCCGAAGGAGTACCACCGGAGTGACTTGTTCCTTCCGGAGTAGGCAAAGGCAAGCTGCATGATGGCTCTGTGGTTGTATCTGCCGTCAACTACAAGATTGTAATCCCTTGATTTCATCTTTCGAGAAGTTCTATTATATCAGATTTACGGTATCTTCTGCGATGTCCTACTTTCGTGTATGGAATATCACTGTGCATTACATAGCTTATTGACATGCTCAACATTTCTGCCACTTGTTCGGGAGTAAGCCATTCATCAGTTTCTTTCGTGACGGCTTGTGATACAATATTCTTGATGTCTTTCTTCATCAATCTGTATAGCTCCTCGGCTAATATTTTCACTTCGTTACGCGTCATAAGCTATTATTCATTTTACTATTACAGTAATCGAGAAACTACTTCACAACTTCTTGCAGCCTTAACGCTATATTCCTATTCTCTTCTGCAAGTTCTATCGCACGCTCGATAATATCAAATCGTCTTGTCTTGCCTTGCAGTGCATTACTCACTGTAACCTCTGTTGTCCCACAATCTTTGGCTATGATTTTTGTATAGCCTTTGGGTAGGAGAGGACGCAATGCCTTCAAATTCTCCATCAGATTCAGCATATTCGGTTCTTTTCTATTCATTTCTACGTTATTTTACTTAGTTCCTTTATGAGTTATCAAGTATTGTTTGTAACTTTATAGTGCAAATATAAAGCAGGGTTTATATTCAAGCAAGTTTTCTTTATATAAAACGCATATTATTAACATTATTTATAAAGTATACTTTGTATGAATACGGAAAAATTGAAGGTTTTATTTGAGAAAAGTGACGATAAATACGCTGATTCTCAAAAAATTGGAACTACCTATCAAACTATGTATAATATTATATATAAAGGTAGTGTGTGTAAAGTGGACTTGTTGCAAAAGATAGCCTCTTTTTATAAAGTGCCAGTTGGATATTTCTTTGATGAGGAGCCAATATCATCAAATGAAGATATAACAAGCGAACTTAATATTGCGTATCAAGAAATTAATAAATTGAAAAAGGAAATAGAACTTCTTCGTTTAGGGAAGAGAGGTTCCACTAAAGTTGTCGTTGAGCTTGATGTAGATGATGATGAGTTCATTAAAATGGGATTGAAAGATAAGGTTATTCAGATATTAAATAAATAATAAGATTATGTGTAAAATATTTAAGTCTGTTATTGATAGTTTGTTTAATATTAAAATGCGTTTTAACAAAGCGCAAAATACGTCTGCGCCAGTATTAAATGGTGATAATATCGTGTTTAACTATAATTGTACCTCAAAAGAGGAGGTTTGTAAGTCTGTGAAATTTAATGTTATTGCCGAATATAAGGGAAAAGGCAAGTACGTTATAACTATAGAAAACAAAGGGAATTTAGATGCAAGAAATGTAAAAGTAAGAAGTTGTGATAGGCATATTACTTTCCATATTGAAGATGATTTTGTTTATGATAGACTATTAAATGGTTGCAGCTTTTCTTTTAATGCAACAACATACATCGGGTGTCCTAACTCTCTAAGGTTAGAAGTTTCATGGGATGATGAAATATCTGTAAATAATACGTATGAAATTCAATATGTGGTTAGCTGACAAACGAAATAATAATCATTTTAATTATAATAGCAATGAACGAACTATTTAAAGTAACGACCAACGAGCAAGCGTGGGAAAACCTTCAAAAAGCAAAGCAAAATCTATGTGAAGAAGCAATGAAGCCTAAAAATGGCAAATCCCGAATTTGTCAAGATGAACCTTAAAATGATTGACGAGGTGCAGTATTGCCTGTGCCCCGACAAAGAACAGAATGAGCCATAATCTCAATTCTAATGAAATAGTATATAAGCAATGAACAATGAATACAGAAACAAAATATAGAGTTGCTTCGTGCCTTGTGGTGATGAGCTTAATATCATGCTCAATGAGCCTCATTGCTTTGTACATTGCAATACCTCAAATACCCAATAATACGTATGATTATAATGGCGCACTCGTAACAATATTGTCTGTTCTTGTAACTCTGTTGCTTGGATGGAACATATATACAGTGGTAGATTTTAATAGAAAAGTCGAAAAGGCGGAAGAAAAAGTTGGGGAAGAGGTTGAAGTGATAAAAGCAGAGAGTCAAAAGTTAAAGGATGATTATTTGGAACTTGAAAATAGTTTGAAGTATATGCAATCAGATATAACATTTACATCTGTATTTAACTATGCAATGAAAATAGATAAGGAAACGACTTTTGTTCAATATGCAATAGACGGGTACATAGATGCTTTAAATGTTGCTATAAAAGATGGATTGAATAAAGATAGAATTGATGTAGTTGTAGATTCACTTTTTACGATTTTAGACAAACCAAATGATTCAAAATCATTGATATTACCAAATATGACAAACGTCTATTATTCTGTTGTGTCGGAAATTCCCAAAAGGGGGGCTTCTAAACGAACTTTAGGTGATTTAATATTAAAATTTACGGAAGAGAAATATACACCATTTCCATCTGGTTATGTACGTATTACGAGTGATTACCATCTTGATTCCCTTCAACAAAAGCATAGTTGACACTCCATCCATCAAAACAACAAGCAAGTGTCCCCAAACGGCGTAAGAGAATAAGAAAACGAAATAATTAACCCATTAAAAGCAACATTATGAGAAAGATTATATTTTTATTAGTGATGTTAATTGCCTCAATCACATCTCATGCACAGTTTAAGGCTTCACCTAACGGTATAGTATCAGAGGATGGCAAAGGGTACTATGTTGTTGAACTTGAAGGATTGTCTGCCGAAGAGTTGTATAACAGAGTGGAAAAGTTTATTATTTCAAACTATCGCAATCCTAATGCTGTTGCGAGTAAACAACCTAGTGAAATGATAAACCTCCATTCATATAGCGAGAACGCATTTCCTATAAGAACAATATTAGGGATGAAACATTATGCAAATGTGGATATGAATATTGTTTTCAGATTCAAGGATGGGAAAGTAAGGATTGATGCACCTTCAATAAATAATATGCCATGTCATACTCTTGAAAATTCAGATGGCGTCGTTTTCTGTGGAACCAAATTTTTCACAGATAATACTGTGTATCTATACGACAAAAAAGGAAAAGCGAAAAATAAGAAAGTCATTGAATTGTTAAACTCATGGCTTACCCTACAAATAACATATATTATTGAATCAATTAAAGAGTCCAAATCTGTTGAAGATGATTGGTAATTGATTATGGGTGCGGTAATTTCTGGGATTCCAAACCTTACAATCAATCTTCATAATTCGTTCTTTGAAATATTGTACAATCGGTTACAAGGCTACATTAAGCAGCCTTGTGTTCACGGATGAGGTTTGAGATAATGGCGTACATTTTATCAAGAAGATTGTTGCGTTCTGCAATATCCAAGTAATTTTCTTTCTTGTTTTGCTTCTTGTATGCCCTTATGGAAACTTTATATAGGTAATAAAGCTGGTCGTAAACCTTATGCCAAACGTCCTGCTGATTGGTATTCGTTGCAGTTGCGTACTGATTGACAAGCTGGCGAATTTTATTACGTAGTGACATTTCCGGGACTTTCTCTATAGATACGGAAGCGGACAGAAGAATTCGACCATTTTTTTCACGTTCATGCTCCATTGCGTCAAGCCGTTTTTCTACGTTGTCAATGCGCTTGCTTTGTTCAAGCAATGCTTGTGCAGACTGGACAAGTATTTCAAGCTGGGAGAGTGGCTTTTGCTGCCCCTTTAGTGTCTTTTCCATCGTGTTAAACGCTTTAATGTATTCTTCTTTAAACATACCAGCCTTTTTACCTGTATATCCCATTACAAGAAAGCTAAATCCATCTTTCGTCATTACACACATCTTATAGGTTTGGTTGTTCTGTGGGTGTACATAAGTGGTTTCGCCAAAATTGGCGGCTCTAAATTCATCAGAGCACGAGAGGTTTTCAATGTCTCTCATCACTTTGTTATGCTCTTTCCCAAACCTTTCAGCCACCAAAAGGCTATTGGTTAAAACTTGGCCATTCTGACCTTTAAAAACTAAATCGTTCATATTGACTAATTTTATACCTCACCCTTTCTCCCAAGATAATTATTAGGAGGTGGATGAACATTGTTAAACTTCAATTATTCATTTTGTTGCTTTAATACTGGATGCTTCTCCAACATCTTTGCTTCATCTCTTATTGGTTATCGTAATACAACGCTTGGGCGCCTGTTGTTAGGTGATGGGAACAGAGCAGGTCTTGCCAATAAAAGACATACAGTATAAAACAGAAGAGCCTTTTTATCTCACGGCTGTCATTGGTTTAATCCAAAGTTCCGCACGGTGGGCACTGATAGAACCGATTGTATGGATTTAATCTAACTTATAGGAAAGAAAAAATCCGTGGCTAAAGTAGAGAGGCCACGGATTTCCATATAGAAAAGCCCACGTTAGGGCAGTTGTATAATCATGTGTCTGTTGCCTCTCTACTTGCAACGGTGACAAACGTACAATATTATTTGAAATGAAGAAAATAGTGTTTTAATAGTAATTAACAGAATTGCTTGGGTTTACAAGTGATTATTTCTTTAAAAGTAAATTTTGATTACAAGTTAAAAGAGTAGAAAATGAACGTAAAGGTCTCACAACTATTTATACATGATACCAATATCAAATATATGGATTATAATTAATTAATAACCAACATATTGTAAATTTTATTGTAATCGCAACGGAATCACAAGGAAAAAACCGCAAATGGCTAATAAAAAGCTTTTGCGGTTTTCTTGTTTTAGAATTAGAAAATGTCCGCATTTTGTCAGCATAGGTTGTAATGGGAAACAAATTGGAGTATTTGGTTTACATTGCAGGCAAGATTTATTTGCGATACCTGGAGAAAAAATTATCAATCCAACGGACTAGATATACTATAATAACTCCGGCTATGACCATACTGATAATACGTACCAACATAATTTATAGAATTAAAGATTTGTTTTTATAGAATAATAATGTGCAAAGATAATTGATTGGTGGAGAAACAAAAACTCTGGAAAGGATATAAAGATAGGAATTAACGCATATTTTCACGGATATAATCTTCTATTGTAAAATCACTCTTATATCTAGATATTTCCGGATTCTTCTCTACAGTCGTAATGCAACGTTTTTCTTTACCAAGTACCAACCGATTTAGGAAGCTCAGGATGTCATGACGATTATCCTTCATAGGAGAATAGGATAGGGAATGTCCTATACCTTCCGCTATATAGAAATAGTATGCTGTCTCTTTTTCTTTCAGTTGCATACAGATAAAGTTTGAGCCCCATAGCCCCATTTCCTCTACTACTGCCTTAGTAAAAGGAACCGTGCTGTCGGCATCACCATGGAACAACATAAGAGGACAAGGGGACATTATCCATTTTGGAATACCATTGGCACAGATTGCTCCAGAAAAGGAAATGACCCCTGCATAATTGAAATTGGCAGGTAATCTGTCCGCAAAAGCCGTTTGATTGCAAATCTCATACTCTGCTTGAAGGGCAGTTATCGCACCTGCACTTGAACCGCAAGCTATAATTTGTGCAGGATTTATTTGCCATTCTACACTATGCTCAATTATATAATTTGTAGCATCACCAAAATCTTCTACAGCACAAGTGATTGCTTGTTGCAGGGCAGAAGAGAATCCTTGCAAGTCCGAATACTCCGATTTATCTATATCCTTTAATTGGGTACGGTAATCTGTTGATACTACCACATAGCCGGCTCGTGCCAAAAAATGAAAATAAGAAATGTAATCGGGATTATCTCTTCTCCCGCCTTTGAAACCTCCCCCAAATGCAAAAAGAATGACGGGCTTTGATTGTGTCCCTTGTATTTGATCAATCATTACATACTTGTCCAGTTTCAGAGTATCAGCCTTTTTGATGGCAAAAGTATATGTTTGCTTGTCAATATGCTGTGCATGCACAACAGTAGCTATACTCAATAATGAGCATGCCATCAAGATAAAAATAAAGCGTTTTCCCATATTCAGTTTATTCTATTAATGCTGCGTGGATTATCTGACCTACAAAGATAGAATAAAACTATAACTAAAAAGGGGAAAGATGACATTTAGACATAAAAAAAGGCTATCTATCCCAGACAGCCAATCTTTTTTATTAACCTTAAATCTAATACTATGAAAAACACAGTACAAAGATACGTACTTGCAGGAGATATCCAAATTTTAGCGGGTAATCAGCGGATATTATAACATGGTTTAGTAGAATATTATTTCCGTTAACTATTAACATAAATAATATTCAATTTAACAGAAGAAGGAATTAATATTCCTCATCAGTGATTGCAAACTTTAGTCATGTCCACTGTAAATCCACCATTGGCGGGTATAAATTTTCCTTTTCTTTTAAGAAATTCTATCAGGGTATCTACATCCATATTGTCGGCAGAGCAGGTGAAAAAACGCTGCTGCTCGCCGAATTTTTGGATAATGGCTTCTCTCAATGATAACTCAGTATAACTATTACCTTCCATCATGTGAAGGACTTCATGTGCATGTAATTGTTCCATAATCTTTTTTTGTGGCAAAGATAATATGATATTCTAAGTATAAGTGTAACATATGTGACAAAACCCAACACACATATCCGGATATTTGCTTTTACGTAAAATAACACTTGTTACGACTATGCTAAAAACCTCAAAAAAAGTAAAAAGGTTTTGCTTCTATACCATTGTAAACTAACTTTGGGAATCAACTTTTAAATGAATTAAAGCATATGAAAAAATTAATCTTATCTATTGCACTATGTTGTGCAGCTACGAATTTCTTTGCGCAGAATGCTGACCCTGCCCAGTTGGTCAACGATGGTAAGGCTGCTCTTGAAGCTAAAAATTACCAGGAAGCTTACACAAAATTTAGTACTTATCTGACACAAACAAACAACCAAGATTCCGTAATTGCATATAACTGTGGCGTTTGTGCCGATAAGATAAAGAAACCTGCCGAAGCTTTGAAGTATTTTGATATTGCTGTACAGAAAAAGTATAACCTGGCAAATGCTTATATAGGTAAAGCCGGTGCTTTGAAAGATTTGAAGAAAAATGATGAGTATGTTGCCACTTTAAAGGAAGGGCTGGAAGCAAATCCCGGTAATAAGACATTGACTAAATTGTATGCTACTTATTACGTAAATCAAGGTATCATGGCGCAGAAAGCCAAAAAGATGGATGCAGCCGAAGAAGCATTTAAACAAGCCATAGCTATCCAAGCAGATAATGTAAATGCACTTAACAGTCTGGGTTCTTTGTATTATAGTAAGGGTGCCAATACCATGAAAACAGATGTAGAAAAAGCAAAAGTTGAATTCAAGGAAGCCAAAGAATATTTGGATAAACTTATTCCATTGCTCTCTGCAGACAAACCAGCTCAAAAGAAGATGATGGATAATGCAAAAACGATGTTGAACTTCATCGACAGTCAATTGAAATAAAAGACTCCTATATAAAAAAAGAGGCAAATATCAATTCAGATATCTGCCTCTTTTTTGTGTTATGAAATGACTATTTAGTTCTTCTCAGTACAACAGCTGTACGTGCCGGTATGTAAAGCTTCAGCCACTCCTTCTTGTCTTTTTTGTAAAGCGGGTCGTGGATGGTAAAATGTTTGATGGTATCATCCGTCAAACCATTACCGCCATAATCTGGATTATCAGTATTCAAAATAACTTCATAAGTTCCGGCAGGAACCAAGAAACCGTAATCAGTAAAAGACTGCTTAGGGTTGAAGTTGAATACAAAAATCAAGTCCTTGCGCATATAGGCCAATACCTGGTCACCGTCATTATGCCATATTTCTTGGACCGGAGTAGCCTGGAAGTTCTTTATGCTTTTTACAACTTCCAACATGGCAGCATCAAAGTCACCCATATAATGATATGCCAGATTCTTGTTGTCCACCAAATCCCATTGGCGGCGGGCATATTTACAAGACCAACCGTTACCTTCACGGGGGAAGTCAATCCATTCCGGATGTCCGAATTCATTGCCCATAAAGTTAAGATAACCGCCATTGATAGTAGTCGCAGTCAGTAAACGTATCATTTTATGGAGGGAAATGCCTCGATTTACGGTATAGTTCTCGTCTCCTTTCTGCATGTGCCAGTACATATCCGCATCAATCAAGCGGAAAATGATGGTTTTATCGCCCACCAAAGCTTGGTCATGGCTTTCCGCATAGGAGATGGTCTTTTCATCTTTGCGGCGGTTGGTCACTTCCCAGAACATGCTGGATGGCTTCCAGTCTTCATCTATTTTCTCCTTGATTGTCTTAATCCAATAATCGGGAATATTCATGGCCATACGGTAATCAAATCCGTAGCCGCCATCTTCATATTTTGCCGCCAGTCCGGGCATTCCCGATACTTCTTCGGCAATGGTGATGGCTTTGGCATTGACCTGATGGATAAGCCGGTTGGCAAGTGTCAGATAACAAATGGCATTGTCGTCTTGATGTCCGTTGAAGTAATCTCCATAATTACAGAATGCTTCTCCCAAACCATGGCTATAATATAGCATGGAAGTTACTCCGTCAAAGCGGAAGCCGTCGAAATGATATTCTTCCAGCCAGAATTTACAGTTAGACAGCAGGAAGTGAATAACTTCGTTCTTGCCGTAATCAAAGCAAAGCGAATCCCAAGCCGGATGTTCCCGACGTCCACCGGGATAGAAATATTGATTAGGATCACCGGCAAAGTTACCCAAGCCTTCGACTTCATTCTTCACAGCGTGTGAATGGACAATATCCATGATAACGGCAATCCCCATACTATGGGCTGTATCAATCAACTCCTTCAGTTCTTCCGGAGTACCAAAACGGGAAGAAGCGGCAAAGAAACTGGAAACATGGTATCCGAAGCTACCATAATAGGGATGTTCCTGGATAGCCATAATCTGTATGCAGTTGTAGCCTTCTTTGGCGATACGTGGAAGAATCTTTTCCTGAAATTCCTTATAGCTACCGACCTTTTCCTCCTGCTGAGACATGCCGATATGGCATTCATATATCAATAAAGGATCTGTAGATGGCTTGAAAGCCCGCTTCTTCATTTTATAGGGTTTCTCCGGAGCCCAAACCTGGGCACTGAATATTTTAGTCTGTTCGTCTTGTACGACACGTGTAGCCCATGCAGGAATGCGTTCACCGCAACCACCGTCCCAATGTACCATCAGCTTGTACAAGTCACCGTGTTTCACGGCATCAGCAGGAAGCTTGATTTCCCAATTACCGTTTGCTTTACGCTTCAAGCTATATTTTTTTTCTTCTTTCCAATCGTTAAAAGTTCCGACCATAAAGATTTGGGTTGCGTTAGGCGCCCATTCACGGAAAACCCAACCATCGTCAGTACGATGCAGGCCGAAATAGAGGTATCCGGATGCAAAATCAGACAAGGTTAGTTTTCCTTTGTTGGTCAATTCCGATTCTTTGTCTATGGCATGTTGATGACGTCCGTTGATGGCATCGGCAAAAGGTTCCAGCCATGGGTCATTCTTGATTAAATTCAATGTTTCCATAAAGAGGATGAGTTTTGGATATTTGATAAATTTACGCTTTAACTTTCACAATTATTTTTTTTACACCGTCAGGGGTAATACCCGGAGCATGCCCGTCCTGAGGGAAAAAGATAGCAAACATTCCGGGCTTCACTGCAATATAGTCCTCCGCCAGTCCTTCAAAAAAAGTGATGTCTTTTTCCGCATTGTAAGGAGCATCAACCGGAAGGCAGTCTTGGGCGGCGGTATAACCCATTATCTCCGTACCGGACAAGGGTATTTGAATGTCAATATAGTCTTTATGGGTTTCCAGTTTGGCATTTTCTTTTTCTTTTGGGTTTGTCTGCGCCACGTTGACCAGCAAGTCCTTTCCTTTCAGTTCGGTCTTGCCGATTTCCAAAGAGTGCAAGTCATGTGATTTTAAAAAATCAATGGCCTGCTCAAACAGAGGATGCAGCAAAGTATATTTTTCTATGTTTTCAAGTCTGTCTATAACCATAATTCAAATGTTTTAAGTTAGTTATATAGGTAAATTATTCAAAGTCGTCTATGGTGTAATTCACAAAATCAGAAAAACGCTTCATCTGCTTGAAGATGTCGTCTGTACGATCCAAAAAGTCTGGAGCAAGAAAGAAGCTGTCCGGCTGGCAGCAGGCAACCGTATACTCTTTACACTGAAGGTATTTCAGATAGGGATAGTCCTTTGGAAATCCTTTTGGAGCTGTTTTTAGAAAATTCTCTCCGATGACGGGAAAGTATTGCTTGAAAGCAGGATCTTCCACTATACTGCGAAATTCATCTATATTGTCGTATACCGCTTGTCGCAGAGCTCTTAACAAGGGCGGGGGAGGACAATAACTTCCACCGGCCAACAAGCAGTTTCCCGGTTCCAGATGCACGTAATAGCCACAATGGTCGGATTTCTTTCCTTTCGCATTGATATATCCTCCCAGATGTGTCTTGTAGGGAGTTTTATCTTCGGAAAAGCGTGTATCACGATAAATACGGTATGTACAGTCCTTTGCTTCTATACCACGGATGCTTTCATCAAATAAAGAGATACGGGAGATAATTACTGTAAGCAAGTTTTCAAACTCGCTGCGGGCGACTTCATACTGTTCCCGGTGAGAATTGAACCATTCACGATTGTTGTTTGCAGACAGTTCTTTCAAAAATTGAAATATAACAGGGATATTCATATCATATTCTTTCCTTATTATCTGCCAAATTTACGGATAATATTTCTAACATGCTACAAAGAAGGGTAAAAAAAAGCATCGGCTCTGGTAAACCGATGCTCCTTACACATTTATCAATCAAACAGACGCTTCTGTTTTTTGATGTACTTACTTATCACAAGCGGGTACGTCTCTTTTAATTAATCTTATATCTAATACTATGAAAAACACATTTATATAACACAACAAATTGGAATTTTGTTCATGCAGATGAGGATAACTTTAGCATAAAAAAATGGGTGGGTCATTTTATTCTGCATCCGGTTTGCACTATCTTTGCAAGAAAATATGTAGAATATGGCCGAATATAAATTTGATGAAGATAGCGTTAAAGCGCTGATAGATTGGGCAAAGAGCACATCTTTCCCTCAAAGTGTAACATTGTCTGATGCTGAGAACATAGTGGATGTGAAACGTTTTGTGCAAGCTAACCTGAGTGACATAGATGCACATTATCCTGATGATTTTTATAATCCTGCCATCACGCGGCTATATCGGCTGAAGGAATATATGGAAGAGAACAAATAAAGACTTGGCACTGATTATGCGGAAAACCACGAAGCGATTAAGAAATCCGTGTTGTTCTGCATAATCAGTGCCAAACCTAATAAATCACCTGAGTTGTGATTCCGTTATAGCTTTATCTTAAGTATCTTTCCTCCATATCCTTCGACGGCCACATTAGTAGCCTTATAGGGAAGCAGACTTATGTTTTCTTCTTTTCCGCTGAGCAGCTCCGTAGCTTTGTACTGGTCCATCTGCGGTATTTGCAGGAAGTCAAAAGCATGAGAAGGAATATTTATGGCAAGGTCTGCCGAGATATGGTCGAAGTTCACGACGAACAGCAGCAGGTCTCTCTCAAATTTGCGCAGGAATGTATATTGCTTATGTTCATTAAAGCGCCATCCGTTGACATTGGCATACATCAAATCGAAGAAAGCCCCCTGAGAGATGGCCTTTTCTTCATTGCAAAGAGTCAGCAGCCGTTTATAAATGCTGTATAGGTGTTTCTGGTCCTCCGTCAGCATCTTGCCGTCGAACTTGCCGCCATTGCGCCAACGGCGGATAGTATCTACACTCCAATAGTCAAAGATGGTTGTACGTCCGTCCCGGCCGCTGAAACCTTCACTATCCATGCCCAGCTCACCAAACTCCTGACCGAAATAAATCATCATCGGATTGGTGTTCATGCAAGCTGACACAATGAGTGCCGGAATCGCCTTGCGTGGGTTACTGGCAAAAAAGTCGGAAGCGATACGTTGCTCGTCATGGTTTTCCAGAAAGTTCAGCATGCGTTTTTCTATACCTCCCAGACTTTGCCAGGAACGGGTGATGGCAGTTGCCGATTCATACCCGCAAGTAACAGCCCGCAAGGTATCATAAAGTCCTACTTTGTCGTATAAATAATCAAACTTGCCACGGAACAAGTAATTCTTGTATTCTCCCGGGTTATAGACTTCGGCTATAAACAGCAGGGAGGGATATTGCTCTTTTACCTGCGGGATTGCCCATTCCCAGAACTCTACGGGAACCATTTCGGCCATATCGCAACGGAAACCGTCTATATTCTTTCCCGCCCAGAACAGCATGATATCCAGCATCTTGGTCCATGTGTCGGGAATGGGGTCGAAATGGCAAGTCCCGCCGTTCTGATAATCCACTCCATAATTCAACTTTATAGTTTCGTACCAATCGGTGATGTTTGGATAAGCGTCAAAACGGTTGTTTCCGGTAGCTTTTGCCGGAAACTCCCTATAAGGTTCGGCGGCTGCACCTTTCATGTCAAATTGGCCATGCAGTTCCGATTTCGGGATATAATAGAAGTTATTATATGGGCTGAACGCATAATTGGTATCATCGTTTGAACCCAGTTGTGAAGTGCCATCCGGCTGGGCATCCGAGTGATATTGACGGGCTACGTGGTTGGGAACAAAATCTATGATAACCTTCAGACCGCTACGGTGAGTGCGCTGCACCAGATTCTCAAACTCTCTCATACGCTCCGGTACGTCCTTGGCGAGATCCGGATCGACATCATAGTAGTCCTTGATGGCATAGGGAGATCCGGCTTTACCTTTCACAATGGCCGGATGGTCGGGTTGGATATTGTGACGGCGGTAGTCAGTTTGCGTAGCATGCTCGATGATGCCCGTGTACCATATATGTGTAGCGCCAAGCTTCTTGATTTCTCCCAACGCCTTGGCTGTAAAGTCAGCCATCTTGCCGCATCCATTTTCGGTGATGCTGCCATTATTGATGCAGTGGTTATTGTTGTTTCCGAATAGTCGGGTGAACACTTGATAAATAATCAATTTGTTTTCGTCGTTCATTTCTTTGTTTTCTATTGTTATAGAATGGTTATTTTATTCTTTCCAGATGCTGCCTTTGTCAATGAGCAGGCGTTCCAATATATCATTGGTCGTATTATATCCCTGCATGAATATCTCCTCCGCCTTTTCCAGCTCTGTATTGCTGTATCCCTCCAAGTTATAAGGTTCTATCAGCAAATCAGCCTTCTCGCGTTCAGGAAAAGAGTTGGAGCGGAACATAAAATTATAGGAACGTAAGGCAATGCTCACAATGTTCATTTTATACTTGGTTGCCATCAAAGGGCTGACATTCACGGCAATCACTTTTTCGCATATACGGCGGAGGGTAGAGACAGGCAGGTTCATCAGCAGGCCTCCGTCCACGTAATGGGTGCCGTCTATATTGACCGGGGCAAACAATACCGGCATGCAACACGAAGCTGCTACGCGTTCGGCGATGTCCCCTTTATGGAAATGTACCAGACGTCCGTGGTCCAGGTCAGTAGCTGTAATAATCAGAGGGATTTGCAGTTCTTCCAGTTTCTTGGATTTCAGATTGCTTTTCAGGAAATCGATGAACTCTCCCAATTCAAATAATCCGACTTTGGGAATCACCAGTTTGGTCAGGTCCTGAAACTTGTGCCCGGCAAAGTAGTCAAGAACTTGATGCGGTTCATTGCCGTCGGCGTAGAATACCCCGGCCAAGGCTCCGGCACTGACTCCGGAAAGTATATTGGGCTTGATGTCATGTTCCAATAAAGATTGCATGGCACCCAAATGGGCAAAGCCTTTGATGAAACCGCCGCTTAAGGCAAAACCTATTGGATATTTTTTAGTGAACCAGTTGTTCGTTACTACTTCCATGTTGAAAATATGATATATTGTTCGGCACGAAATTAATGATTTTATTGTAGGGAGAAAGGAAAATAGCGGAAAAAAGTTCAAAGTATTAAGAGAAAAGTCTTCTCTATTAAGGAGAAAGTTTTTCTTAGTTAGGGAAAAAGTTTTTATCAGTTAAGAAAAAACTTTGTTTATGGTTTGCGGATGTCTATCCCAAGCCTTGGGATAGACATCCGCAAACTGGGGATATGTATCCGCAGTGTGCGAACAAAGTTTTAGGATTAAGGGATACTGTTTGAGAATATACGCTTAATTTTTTGCGATTGCTTTCAGCAGTACATATCCTCCGAACCACTGAATCAGCATGCCCGGAATGCCCATACGGAAATCTTGCACAGCCAGAAAGAAATTACCGCACAGCGCCCATTCAAAGGCCGTACCGATAATTTGATAGGAGAGAACCACGCCCAGCAATGCCAATAAAGAGATATTCTTGGCATAGCGTGCAGCAAGAGCGGCGGCTCCGACCAGCAGACCGGACTTTATAAGTATGGCCGGCAACACGGCTGCTGCAGGCATGGCAAAAAGCAGATGATTGATGACCGGCGACAGGATAGCCGTCAGCAGACCTACCTTGAAACCATATTTATAAGCAGCTATCAGTGTAAAGAAATAGATGGGAAGCAACGTCGGACCGCCTGCTGGGACCAGATGGCAGAGTTGCGGCAAGGCGATGTTTCCTGCCACGAACAGCAGGACGAATAGATAGGTCTTTACGTTGCCGAAAGGCAAAGAATAAAGTTTTACAGATGTTTCCATTTGTATAATATTATAGTTGATAAATCTATTTTTATTATGACTGTTTAAAACTGAAAAGGTTTAATCAAATCTTCACCAATTCATATTCCATGGTTCCCAATCCTATTTTCTCGGCATGGCGCAATCCGGCAAGCCAGTCTGTGTCGGGGTGCATCAAGTGGAACTTGTCGCATCCACACAAGTCGTCGTGCTCGTGTGCCGTGGCAAGGCAATTGTTACCGTGCAGTATCGGGGCTTGGATGACCATATCTGCACATGCCTTGTCCAGTGCAACCGGGTCTGCCGAAGCCAGAATGCCGAGGTCGGGCACGATGGCGGCATCGTTGTGGTTCCAGCAGTCGCATTCGGGAGATACGTTCATGATGAAGCTGATGTGGAAATGGGGCTTGCCCATAACGACAGCGAGGGCATATTCCGCAATCTTGTAGTTCAGGCGCTCGGAAGTATCTTCGGCTCCCATCACGGCACCGTCGTGCTGGCAGAGGGCTACGCACTGTCCGCAACCTACGCATTTGGCGTAGTCTATTTCTGCCTTGCGGCTGGCATTGAGGTGCACGGCGTCGTGTGCGCAATGCTTCACGCAGATGTTGCAGCCGATGCAGCTTGCTTCATCAATCTTGGGTTGCGAGGCGCAATGCAGTTCCAGCTTTCCGCCTACGCTGGCACATCCCATGCCCAGATTCTTCAAGGCGCCGCCAAAACCGGCTTGTTCGTGCCCCTTGAAGTGGTTCATACTGATTACAATATCGGCATCGGCTATCGCTGTGCCGATTTTGGGTGCCGGACAATATTCCCCGTTCAGAGGGATTTCGCGGTAGTCCGTTCCCTTCAGTCCGTCGCCGATAATGACCTGGCACTGGGCCGAGATAGGGTTAAAGCCATTCTCCATCGCACTTTGCAAGTGGTCTACAGCATTGGCACGACGACCGGAATACAGCGTGTTGCAGTCCGTCAAGAAAGGTTTGGCTCCCAGGCTGCGGAGCAGGGTTGCCATTCGAGCTGCATAATTGGGACGCAAGTATGCCAGGTTTCCGGGTTCGCCGAAATGGATTTTAATGGCAGCAAAGCTATCTTTCAAAGGAAGTTGCTCGATGCCTGCCCTTTTCAGCAAGCGTTCCATTTTATCCAAAAGATTGGATGTAGGGGAGGTACGCAAATCAGAGTAGTATACTTTTGCTTTTTCCATGTGTTTTTACCTATTTATAGTGATAGTATCTGCAAAAATAACGGATTATTTCCATATTAATAGGTATATGGCTAAAAAAAGTAGGGAAATCCCTTTTGACAAATAGGGGGATAATAAGAGGTCTATCCATGTTTCTGCCTACCTTTGTGGCAACTAAAAACTCGATAAGATGAAAACAATCAGACTAATTATTGCGGGACTGGTAATGACGATGGGATTCAGCAGTTGTTCCAGTTTGTTTTATGATGCTAAGGTAGATGTGTTGAACAGTATCCAGAAGGGGATGAGCAGGCAGGAGGTCACCAAGATATTGGGAACTCCAGAGTATCGCCGCTTCGACCGGGATATAGAAGAATGGGAATATTCCAGAGTGCTGTCCGGTAAAAGTAATATCAGCCGAACTCAGATTGTCGTGACTTTTGAAGGTGGGAGAGTCGTTGCAATGGACTCATTCTCCGGAGAGCCACGTACGTTGCCGGTTGTTCCCAGTGAAGTAGTGATAGATTCTCCAGCTCCGGTTTATGTCAGGGGGATGCACCCCGAAGACTTCCGGCATTTTTATGAAAAAGTGAAGTCCCGCCCTTTCAAGGATGATCAAATCGAAATGATGAGAACTGTTGCCCGAAACAACAGTCTGAACTGTGTGCAATGTGCCAGTTTGATGGCACTATATACTTTTGATGACGACAAGATGAAAGTCCTCAACATATTCGCTCCCAATATCGTAGATCCGGAAAACTACGAAGCGATTTTAGACGTCATTGATTCACTGTTCAAGAAAGACGATGCCAAGAAAATTCTGGGCATACGCTATTAAGAAGCAGGCATGTCGAAACGCATTGTCCGTTGGTGCCAAACACATGATGTATCGGAGGCTGACAGATAATGCGTTTAAGGTAAACAGATAATGCGTTTCGACGAGCTCTTATTCCGATAAAGGAAAGTGCCATAACGGACCGTTCCCGTGCCCTATATTCATGTCTTTCCCCCGGTTTATCGCAGTACCGATATACTCTTTAGCCTTGCAGACCGCTTCATCGAGTTTGTTGCCACCGGCAAGAAATGTAGCTATGGCAGAGGAAAGGGTACACCCTGTGCCGTGCAGGTTACGGCTCTCTATTTTGGGGTTGGAATAGAGGATGCATCCGGATGGCAGGACGTCAGCCCCGGCAGAAGGTTGCCGGCAATAAAGCACGTCGCACATGTCATTACCCTCCAGATGTCCGCCTTTGACGAGAATAGCGGTGTTGTATCTGCAGGATAATTCCTGTGCCGCTTGTCGCATCTCCACAGTACCGGTAATGGTTTGCCCCCAAAGCAGGCTTGCTTCATTCAGGTTGGGTGTAATGAGGGTGCATAGCGGAAACAGTTCCGTCTTAATGACTTGTATGGTTTCTTCGGTCATCAGTCGCCGTCCGCTGGTCGATATCATGACGGGGTCATAGACTATACACTCCGGAGTATAAGTCTGAAGACAATCGACAATGGTGGTCACAATACTGGCATCATGTACCATACCTATCTTGACGGCATCCGGCCTTAAATCATCCATAACAGAGGTGATTTGTGCCTTAACCATATCCGCAGGTATCGGATAAACCGATTGTACTCCCAGTGTGTTTTGTGCAGTAACAGCCGTGATGACGGAAGCGGCATAACCTCCCAAAGCGGAAATGGTCTTTATGTCTGCTTGTATGCCTGCACCGCCCGAACAGTCGGAACCGGCAATGGAAAGGATAATAGGGGGAAGCATGAAATAATTAAAAATTAGAAATTAAAAATTAAAGGGGTGAGAGGAAAGCTGTTTCAGGTGGAGGAAGTGGGGGATGAAAGCTTCCTTCGCTTGCTGCCAGACATCTCCCAGCAGTACGGCACCTCCGAAACCTAAAGCGGCTATTTCCGGAAGATGTTCCAAACTGATGCCACCCAATGCCATCACCTTTGAGTCGATAATACCAGCTTGCTGCGCCTTCTGCAAGGTATCGCAGGAGTAAGCGGAAGAATAGCCTTCTTTGGATATACTGTCATATATGGGGCTGAGGAACACATAGTTACAATCTGATTTATGTTTCAACACTTCTTCAAGAGAGTGACAAGAGCGACTGACATGTCCCTTATATCCGGACGGTATCTGTGGATTGCGTCCGTTCAGATGAATTCCTTTCAGACCGAAAACGGATGCCAGCTGGAATTGCTCATGCGTGACAATGCGCGGCATATATTCCATCGGTAGTTGTTGAAGAAAATTCCCAATCTCCTCTGCCGAAGCTCCCGGCTTGCGCAGGTGGAGTATTTCCAAACCGTTTTGGAATAAGGAGGTAACTGCCGCTGCTTCTCCTTCAAAGAATTGCGGCGTGGTAATGACTATCAGTTTCATATCTTTATGGATGTTTGTCTATAATGAGAGAATATACGACTGCATGGTCCTTAAATCAATCGTCCATAGCTTTCCAGCCAAGGGTTCACCGTAGCCGCAAATCAGTTTCAACACTTCATTGGCTTCTACGCTACCCACAATGGCAGGGGTTACGCCGATAACCGATTTGTCCGGAGATGGCATGAGCAGTGTCCCTTCTTCATCCGGATAGAGGTCACGATAGTTTTTTGCACTCTCACCGTAGCAGAAGACGGACACTTGGCCTTCAAAGCCTTGAATGGCACCATAAACGTAGGGCTTGCCCCAAGCGTTGCATACGTCATTCAGCAAGTAGCGGGTAGCGAAGTTGTCGCACCCGTCTACCACTATATCGTAGTTCCTTATCAGTTCTCCGGCATTCTTCTTGTCCAGACGGAAGGGGTATACTTCCACGTTTACATCGCTGTTCAAACCCTGCACTCTACGGGCGCCACATAGAGGTTTAGGCTGCCCAAGGTCAGCTTCAGCATACAGAACCTGACGTTGAAGATTACTGATGCTGACCTGGTCATCGTCCACCAATCCCAGCGTTCCGACTCCTGCTCCCGCCAGATAGAGGGCAATGGGAGAACCCAATCCTCCCACACCGACTATCAACACCTTGGCATTACGCAGTTTCTCTTGTCCGGCTTCGCCTATTTCAGGGAGGGACGTTTGTCTGGCATATCGGTTCATTTGTTCATTATTATTAAGGTTCTGTATTCGGCCACTCATCTCTTGAAAGCCTTCAAATCAAAACTCGCATCCCAATCTTTCCACACTGGTTCGCGCCCCAGGCGTTTCAATGCTTTGTCCACTTCCACAGCCTTGCGCTCGTCGCTGACATGAAACTGTTCCAGTGTTTGCGGATAGCTGTAATATCCTCCCGGTTCGGTCTTGCTTTCGGCGCTCATGGTTGTCACACCGAGTGTTGCCATATGGTCGCGTATATCGGCAGGCTCGCGGGTGGAGTAGGAGATGTCCACATCATGATCAAAGATACGCATGGCAAAAGTGACTTGTGCCAGTTCGCGGTCGCTCATGATGACATTGGGCTGGAAGCCGCCGTTCTCCGAAGGACGCATACGGGGGAAGTTGACGCTGTATTTCGTTTGCCAATAATGTTTCTGGAGATAGCGCAGGTGATAAGCCATCATGGTGATGTCTGTCCGCCATTCTTTCTCCAGACCGATGAGCACTCCCATGCCGATGGAATGGACGCCTGCCTGCCCCATGCGGTCGAAACCATTGACACGCCATTCGAATTTGGACTTCATGCCACGGGGGTGGTAGATGTTGTAATTCGACTTGTGGTAGGTTTCTTGAAAACAAATCACGCCATTCATGCCGTGTTCTTTCAGCTCTGCATACTCTTCCGCCTTTAAGGGCATCACTTCTATTTTCAGATTGCTGAAGTAGGGTTTTGCCAGGTCCAGTGCGCGGGCTATGTAGGGCACGCCTGCTTTGGCCGGATTTTCTCCCGTCACCAACAGCAAATTCTCGAAAGGTGCCAGCTTCTTGATGGCCTTGTACTCGTTCACGATTTCTTCTTCCGTCAGTATGGTACGCGGCATGGGGTTGCTGATGTGGAAACCGCAATACACGCAAGAGTTGGTGCAGGAATTCGTGATGTAAAGAGGCACGAACATGGAGATGGTTTTCCCGAATCGTGCCTCGGTGTATTTCTTGCTCAACCGTGCCATCGTCTCCAGATAGGGGGTGGCAGCGGGTGAGATGAGGGCCATGAAGTCCTCTACATTACAATGTTCTTTGGAGAGGGCACGGCGCACATCCGCATCTGTCTTGGCATGGATGCGTGCCGTGGTTTCCTCCCAGGATATATGTTCTAATTCGTCTGAAAACATAGTGCTCTATCAATTCCCATTTATTTCTTTTTTAATTCTCTCGACAACCGCATTGCACAGAAGTTTGGTCCGCACATCGTGCAATACTCCCCATCCACATGCTTCCCTGCATGGAAATAGCTGAACGCACGTTCCGGGTCGAGCGACAAGTCAAACTGGTCTTTCCAGCGGAATTCATAACGTGCTTTGCTCAGTGCATTGTCACGCACTTGTGCTCCGGGATGCCCTTTTGCCAGGTCGGCGGCATGGGCGGCTATCTTATAGGTGATGACACCTACACGCACATCCTCCTTATCGGGCAGTGCCAGATGCTCTTTGGGAGTGACATAGCAGAGCATCGCCGTACCCAGCCAGCCTATCTGCGCTGCACCGATGGCGGACGTGATATGGTCGTATCCCGGTGCGATGTCCGTCACGATGGGGCCGAGCGTATAGAAAGGCGCATCGTGGCATTTTTCTATCTGGCGCTCCATATTCTCCTTAATCTTGTGCATGGGCACGTGGCCGGGACCTTCGATGAAAGCCTGCACATTCTTGTCCCAGGCACGCAGCACAAGCTCGCCCATCGTGTCGAGTTCTGCAAACTGCGCTTCATCGTTGGCATCGTGCGTAGACCCCGGACGCAGCCCGTCTCCCAAAGAGATGGCAACGTCATACTGTGCCAGAATGTCGCAAATGTCATCAAAGTGTTCGTAAAGGAAACTCTCGCGGTCGTGCACCAGGCACCATTTGCTCATGATGCTGCCGCCACGGCTCACGATGCCGCACAACCTTTTCTCGGCCAGATGCACATTGTGGCGGCGTATGCCGGCATGGATGGTGAAGTAGTCCACTCCCTGCTCGCATTGTTCAATCAAGGTGTCGCGGTAGATTTCCCAGGTGAGGTCTTCCACCTTGCCGTTCACTTTCTCCAATGCCTGGTAGATGGGGACAGTGCCCACGGGAACGGGACAGTTGCGGATAATCCATTCGCGCGTTTCGTGTATGTTCTCGCCCGTGGAGAGGTCCATCAGCGTGTCGCCGCCCCATTTGCAGCTCCACAATGCTTTCTCTACCTCTTCTTCGATGCCCGAGGTGGTGGCGGAGTTTCCGATATTGGTATTTATCTTCACCAGGAAGTTACGGCCTATAATCATCGGCTCTGCTTCGGGATGGTTGATGTTGGCAGGAAGCAGGGCGCGTCCGGCAGCAATCTCCTGGCGTACAAATTCCGGTGTGATGTGCGTCTCTATTCCCAGCTCCGCGCAGTTCATGTTCTCGCGAATCGCCACATACTCCATTTCAGGCGTGATGATGCCTTGTTTGGCATAGTACATCTGTGTGCAGCATTTTCCTTGAAGGGCGCGGTAGGGCAGGGTGATATGCTCAAAGCGCAGAGAGTCGAGCGACCGGTCGTCGCGGCGCATGCGCCCGTACTCCGACGTTATTTCGGAAAGCTGCTCCACATCGCCGCGTTTCAGTATCCACGGCTCACGCAGACGGGGCAGCCCTTTCTTCAAATCCACTTCGACGGCAGGGTCGCTGAACGGTCCGCTGGTATCATACACATACACTTCCGGATTCGGAGTAAGTACCTTTTCTCCATCAACGAAGTTCGTACTGGGCACTTGCTCCACCTTGCGCATAGCTACGCGCAATTCGGGAAACAAGGTGCCCGGCAAATATACTTTCTCGGAACGGGGGAATTTTATCTTCTGGTTCATTTTTCTTTAGGTTTTGTTATGTAGAGATTTACGATTAGACAATTTACGATTTACGATTGGAGTTTGTATTGTTAAACAACCTCTCTCAACCGGTAGGTTTATGATTGCATGAGTAACTTCAATCGTAAATCGTAAATTGTCTAATCGTAAATCTCCCTGTTTTGTCATTTTTCATTCAAGAAAGCCGTCAGCGGTGAGCTGGCTTCCGCAACAAAATTATCTGCCTGTATGCCCAGACCTGCTTCGTATGCCATGCGTCCCGCCTCTACAGCCTGCTTGAACGCTACCGCCATGGTCACGGGGTCGCCCGCCACTGCAATGGCTGTATTCACCAGGCAAGCCGAAGCGCCCATTTCCATAGCCTCTGCCGCATGGCTCGGGGCACCGATACCGGCATCCACCACTACGGGGATATTGGCTTGTTCAATGATTATTCTCAGGAAATCCCTTGTCTGTAGTCCTTTGTTTGTACCGATAGGAGCACCCAGCGGCATGACGGTGGCGGCACCGGCTTCTTCCAGCCTCTTGCACAGTGTGGGGTCGGCCTGGCAATAGGGCAGTACCACAAATCCTAACTTGACCAGTTCTTCCGTGGCTTTCAGCGTCTCTACAGAATCGGGCAACAGATAGCGGGGGTCGGGGTGTATCTCCAGTTTCAGCCAGTTCGTGCCGAAAGCTTCACGCGCCATCTGTGCAGCAAAAACAGCTTCTTCGGCATTGCGCACGCCGGAGGTGTTGGGCAGAAGCTGGATACCGGGATGCTGTATGTGTACCAGCATATTGTCTTCCTTGTTGTCCAGTTCAATGCGTTTCATGGCTACCGTCACCATTTCTGTGCCGGATGCCAGGATAGACTGCTCCATCACTTCATCGGAATTGAACTTTCCGGTTCCTAAAAACAGACGGGAGTTGAACTCACGTCCCGCAATCACTAATTTTTCCATATCAGTCGTCATATATTAATTCTTTATTTTTCATTCTCCATTAAAGAAATGATTCTTTTCATTTCATCTGCCGGACTATCGGCATGCAGTACCGTGCCCGAAAGGGCAATCCCGCTTACCCCCGTCTGCATAACGGCTGGAATATCCGCTATGGTTATTCCACCGATGGCTACTATCGGAAGGTGTATATCCTTCTCCTGCATCCGGTGGATGATAGCTGTATATCCTTCCAGTCCCAATATCGGACTCAGATTCTTCTTGGTAGTGGTGTAGCGGAAGGGGCCGCAGCCTATGTAGTCGGCACCGGCTTTGTAGTGTTGCAGTACATCCTCAAAGGTATTTGCCGTGCCGCCTATAATGTACTCCGCGCCCAGAATCCGGCGTGCTTCGGCTATGGGCATGTCTTTCTTGCCCAGGTGCACGCCGTCGGCATGCAGTTTCCCTGCCAGTTCCACATGGTCGTCAATGATGAAGGTGGCACCGTATTGCCGGCAAAGGGCCTGCACTTCCAAAGCTACGGGTTCTATCGTTTCCACCGGGGTGTCTTTCATGCGCAGTTGCACCCAGCGGCAACCGCCTTCGAGAGCCATGCGTGCAGCATCCAGATACGAGTATCGTTCCGTGTAGTGCGTGATGAACTGCATTCCGCAGTTTTTCAGTTTCTCGTACTTCATCTTCTTCATCCTCCACAGGCTGCTTTGATGATGATGATAGACATATATTCCCTCAGAGCATATTTGGGCCATTCCGTGCGAAGCACAATATGATTGTCTACGGCGATGGCAATGCCCTGTGTCGGTAAGGCGAGTTCTTCGATAAGTTGTGAAAGGGTAGAGGCACCGGTTTTCACTTCTTTGTTGTTGACTAATACTTTCATTTTTCTGTTTATTAAGAAATAATGCAAATCGGTAGTTTAACTATTTCAATTACTGATTCGTATAAATAAAACAATGGAAGTAAATACAAAGAAGCGTCTTTACGGCAAGTTCAGTGAAGAAAGAAATATCCAATTCCTACGGCAGTACTAACTGCATCAGGTTCGAGGGTATAATCTCAGCCCGTCGGGGCACCCCTTTGTCTTTACGGCAACAAAGGTAAGGGAAAATCGGAAATAAAAAACAAAAGAACGTACTTTTTATTTCAGTGATTACTTTTTGTTTACTCGCGCCCCTTTGTGGCACGTATCTTTTTCAGCGTATTCCGAACAGTGGTTCTGACTCCAGTTGAATAAAAATCAAGCTCTGTATTTTCCAGTATCAGTTGCAATTCCTGCAGCAGTTCCGGCTCCTTCCTGCAAAGCAGATAGGCTATTCTGATGGAAAGGGCTTGCACTCCTATGCTTTCTTGCGGAGATAGCATGTGGTCCAGGCAGTAATTCAGCAAATCGACGGAGATTGGAGTAGGGATGGGAATATTATACAGTATAGATAATAAGAGACGTTTGGAACCGTCGTGCGTGCAGTCTATCAGCCGTTGAATGATTTCATCGTACAGTAGGATGAACCAGCCGGGATGGATTTCGCTCAATTTCTCGCATACCCATATTGCCCGCCATGACACCGTCTGTTTTTCATCGTATGTCAATCGGTATATATCTTCAAAATACTCGGGGCAGAGGCATACCTCTTGTACCAGAGAGTCTATCGATAACTTATGAATAGGTACTGCCAAGGTATTTCTGAACTCCGTAATCTTTTCCATATATCCCATTTTGTTGTGAGTGGCAAATATAAAGGAAATGGCCTATTAAAACAAGAAAGGCTGTCTATTTGAAGAAAGACAGCCTTGAAAATATTCTATTTAAGGAATTATGCAATCCCGTGAGCCGTAGCTTCCGGTGCAATCTTCTTGATAAGACCTTGCAGCACTGCACCAGGACCGCACTCTGTGAAGTCCGTAGCACCATCGGCAACCATGTTCTTCACTGTTTGCGTCCAACGTACCGATGCTGTCAGCTGAGCCACCAGGTTCTTCTTGATTTCTACCGGGTCAGTATGAGGCATAGCGTCTACATTCTGATATACGGGGCACTTCGGAGCATGGATTTCTGTTGCATTGATGGCTGCTTCCAGTTCAACTTTGGCAGGGTTCATCAGCGGAGAGTGGAACGCACCGCCTACCTTCAACGGCAGAGCACGCTTTGCACCTGCAGCCTTCATCAGTTCGCAAGCCTTGTTGATACCTTCTATGGAACCGGAAATTACAATCTGTCCCGGGCAGTTATAGTTGGCTGCCACGCAAACTTCACCTTCAGCACTTACTTGAGCGCAGATTTCCTCAACCTTTTCATCCGGCAGGGCAATAATGGCTGCCATAGTGGAGGGCTGTGCCTCACAAGCCTTTTGCATAGCCATGGCACGGGCATACACCAGTTTCAGACCATCTTCAAAGCTCAGTGCACCGGCAGCAACCAAGGCAGAGAACTCGCCCAATGAGTGACCGGCGGTCATCTCCGGCTTAAAGTCATCGCCCATGCAGAGGGCGGAAATAACGGAATGAAGGAATACGGCAGGTTGGGTAACTTTAGTCTGGCGCAGGTCTTCATCTGTTCCGTTGAACATAATATCAGTAATACGATACCCGAGGATATCATTTGCTTTCTCAAAAAGTTCCTTGGCTAATGCCGAATTTTCGTACAGGTCCTTTCCCATGCCAACGAATTGGGCACCTTGACCCGGAAATACAAATGCTTTCATATTTACTCGTTTTTTAGTGTTTAAATAAAAAGTGCTGCAAAGGTAGAGGTTTTTCTGATATTCACCGCACAAACGGATGTTTTTTGTGCAATGCCCTTACTTTAAGGAGGGAAGCTAAAATACAATATGTATGCTTGGGCCTTCTGTGGTATCCGGAGGCTGAAATACTTATAAATGAAACACTTTCTCCTTATTGTACTTCCTACAATTAGACCTCTTGTATATTCTTGTAAATTACATATTGTATTCCATACGATAACAACTGAAAATGATATTGTATAAAGTAAGATATGTATTCAGTTGAAAAATAATGCTTTATAACATTATAAAAATAATCTTTTCCTTTATTGCAAATTAGAAAAACCTATTTATATTTGCAGCGCTTAACGAGATATATTATGCAAAACATAGAACAAAAAACGCCGTTGGCAAACAATCATATCTCTGTGGACTGTGTAGTGATTGGTTTTGACGGAGAACAGCTAAAGGTTCTGCTGATTAAGCGTGCAGGAGAGGAAGAAGGAGAAATCTTTCATGATATGAAGCTTCCCGGAAGTTTGATTTACATGGATGAGGATTTGGATGAAGCTGCCAAACGGGTGTTGAATGAATTGACGGGGCTGAAGAACGTCAATCTGATGCAATTCAAGGCATTCGGCTCAAAAAACCGTACGAAGGACCCCAGAGATGTACATTGGCTGGAACGTGCCATGCAGTCCAAGGTAGAGCGTATTGTCACCATAGCCTATCTTTCCCTGGTGAAGATAGACCGCGCATTGAACCGTGATTTGGACAATTATCAAGCCAGTTGGGTAGCCATGCCGGATATAAAGGCTCTGGCATTCGACCACAACCTGATTATCAAGGAAGCCATTACCTATGTCCGTCAGTACGTCGAGTTCAACCCGTCTTCACTGTTCGACTTGTTGCCGCGTAAGTTCACCGCATCCCAGCTTCGTACTTTGTACGAACTGGTGTATGACAAGCAGTACGACGTACGCAATTTCCATAAAAAAATTGCCTTGATGGAGTATGTCGTCCCCCTGGAAGAAAAACAGCAGGGCGTGGCCCACCGGGCGGCACGCTACTACCGTTTCGACAAAAAGATATACAATAAAATCCGACGGTAGCCGGATTGTAAATTCTTCATATCACTTTCATTCTTTAATATTGATAGAAATGTATTTATTAGGTTATGACATCGGCAGCTCGTCTGTAAAAGCGAGTCTGGTAAATGCGGAAAGCGGCAAGTGTGTATCGTCTGCCTTCTTCCCCAAGACTGAAGCGGAAATTATCGCAGTGAAGCCCGGCTGGGCAGAGCAAGACCCCGGAAATTGGTGGGAAAATTTGAAACTGGCCACACAAGCTGTATTGGCAGAATCCGGAGTAAACGCAGAAGACATCAAGGCGATTGGTATCTCTTATCAGATGCATGGCTTGGTATGTGTAGATAAAAACCAGCAGGTGTTGCGTCCTGCCATTATCTGGTGCGACTCCAGAGCCGTGCCCTACGGACAAAAGGCTTTCGAAACATTGGGAGAGGAGACGTGTCTTTCACATCTGCTGAATTCTCCGGGCAACTTCACGGCCTCCAAACTGGCTTGGATTAAGGAAAATGAGCCTTCCGTTTACGAAAAGATTCATAAGATAATGCTGCCGGGCGACTATATCGCCATGAAGTTGAGCGGTACCATCTGTACCACGGTGTCCGGTTTGTCCGAAGGGATGTTCTGGGATTTCAAGAACAACCGGGTTGCCGACTTTCTGATGGACTATTATGGATTCGACTCCTCTCTGATTGCCGACATCAAACCGACTTTCTCCGAGCAGGGACGTGTCAATGCTGCTGCAGCCGCAGAGCTGGGTCTGAAAGAAGGTACGCCTATCACTTACCGTGCCGGCGACCAGCCCAACAATGCCCTTTCCCTGAATGTATTCAATCCGGGTGAAATAGCTTCCACCGCCGGAACGTCCGGCGTGGTATACGGCGTGAACGGTGAGGTGAACTACGACCCCAAGTCACGTGTCAACACCTTTGCACACGTCAACCATGCTGCCGGGCAAACCCGTCTGGGTGTTCTGCTGTGCATCAATGGTACGGGCATTCTCAATTCATGGGTAAAACGCACCGTTGCTCCCGAAGGCATCTCCTACAGCGATATGAATCTGCTGGCGGCGCAAGCTCCCATCGGCAGTGCCGGTATCAGTATCCTGCCCTTTGGAAACGGTGCGGAGCGTATGCTGGAGAACAAGGAAATAGGCTGCTCCATTCATGGCATCAACTTCAACCAGCACGGCAAACAGCATATCATCCGTGCAGCGCAGGAAGGCATCGTTTTTTCCTTTAAATATGGAATCGACATCATGGAACAAATGGGCATTCCCGTGCAGAAAATTCATGCAGGCAAGGCTAATATGTTCCTCAGCCCGCTGTTCCGCGAGACATTGGCCGGTGTGACGGGAGCTGTCATCGAACTGTATGATACCGACGGCTCTGTAGGTGCCGCCAAAGGCGCCGGAATCGGTGTGGGCATATACAAGGACAACAACGAAGCATTTGCCACGCTTGAGAAGCTCGAGGTGATAGAGCCGAAAGTGGCAGACCGCCAGGCTTATGCCGACGCATATGCGCGCTGGAAACACTGGGTAATGTGCTAATGTGCACATTAAAACGTTAGCACGTTAAAACAATAAATTAATAATTAACCCCGTGATGAATGTGTCTGTCATTGGCACATTCTCACATTAAAACATTAAATTCTTATGGCAACAAAAGAGTATTTTCCCGGAATAGGAAAGATTAAATTCGAAGGTAAAGAGAGCAAGAACCCGATGGCATTCCGTTATTACGATGCCGATAAAGTAATCATGGGTAAGAAAATGAGCGAATGGCTGAAGTTCGCCATGGCATGGTGGCACACTCTTTGCGCAGAAGGTGGTGACCAATTCGGTGGCGGAACAAAGAAATTCCCCTGGAACGGTGAGGCTGACAAGGTTCAGGCTGCCAAGAACAAAATGGACGCCGGCTTTGAATTCATGCAGAAAATGGGTATCGAATACTACTGCTTCCACGATGTAGACCTCTGCGAAGAAGCCGAGACCATTGAAGAATACGAAGCCAACTTGAAGGAAATCGTAGCGTATGCCAAGCAGAAACAAGCAGAAACCGGCATCAAACTGTTGTGGGGCACTGCCAACGTATTCGGCCATGCGCGCTACATGAACGGTGCAGCCACCAATCCCGATTTCGATGTTGTGGCACGTGCCGCCATCCAAATCAAAAACGCCATCGACGCTACTATCGAACTGGGAGGCTCAAACTATGTATTCTGGGGCGGTCGCGAAGGCTACATGTCCTTGCTGAATACAGACCAGAAGCGTGAGAAAGAGCACCTCGCACAGATGTTGACCATCGCCCGCGACTATGCACGTGCCCGCGGCTTCAAAGGTACCTTCTTGATTGAACCGAAACCGATGGAACCTACAAAACACCAGTATGATGTAGACACCGAAACCGTTATCGGCTTCTTGAAGGCTCACAATCTGGACAAAGATTTCAAGGTGAACATCGAAGTGAACCACGCTACTTTGGCGGGCCACACCTTCGAGCACGAACTCGCAGTAGCCGTAGACAACGGTATGCTCGGCTCCATCGACGCCAACCGTGGTGACTACCAGAACGGCTGGGATACAGACCAGTTCCCCATTGACAACTTCGAACTGACCCAGGCAATGATGCAAATCATCCGTAACGGAGGCTTTGGCAATGGTGGTACAAACTTCGATGCCAAGACCCGTCGCAACTCCACCGACCTGGAAGACATTTTCATTGCCCACATCGCCGGTATGGACGTGATGGCACGTGCACTGGAAAGTGCAGCCAAATTGCTTGAAGAGTCTCCTTACAAGAAGATGCTGGCCGACCGCTATGCTTCCTTCGACAGTGGTAAAGGCAAGGAATTTGAAGATGGCAAACTGACACTGGAGGATTTGGTAGCTTACGCAAAAGCCAACGGTGAGCCGAAACAGACCAGCGGCAAGCAGGAATTGTATGAGGCAATCGTGAATATGTACTGCTAATAATGATCAATGTTTAGTGATTAGTGGTTAATAAGTTGCGCATGAGGTGTTTCAATATTAATCATTAATCGCTAATCATTAATCGCTAATCATTAACCATTAATCATTAATATCATGAATTATACAGAAAAAGGCAGTAAACTCTACCTCTTCTCTATTGTGCTGGTAGCCGTCATCGGGGGCTTGCTTTTCGGCTACGATACAGCAGTCATATCCGGTGCCGATAAAGGGCTTCAGGCATTTTTTATGGGTGCCTCCGATTTTGTCTACACAGATACGATTCACGGCATTACCTCTTCCAGTGCACTTATCGGATGTATCATCGGTAGTGCTCTTTCGGGATTCTTCGCATCCAATCTGGGACGTAAGAATTCTCTTTTCATAGCCGGCGTCTTGTTCTTTCTGTCGGCATTGGGCTCCTACTACCCGGAATTCCTTTTCTTCGACTATGGTGTTCCTTCCTATTCCTTGCTCGTGGCATTCAATTTCTACCGTGTATTGGGAGGAATCGGCGTAGGTTTGGCATCGGCCATCTGCCCGATGTATATTGCGGAAATTGCGCCGAGCAACATTCGCGGGACTCTGGTATCATGGAATCAGTTTGCCATTATCTTCGGCCAGTTGGTGGTTTACTTCGTGAATTTCCTTATTCTGGGCGAGAATTCAAATCCGGTGATAAAGGCCATTGAAGGAGTCAACCAGATTCTGAATCCCGAAGCGGCAGCATGGACCACAGAGATAGGATGGCGTCTGATGTTTGTCAGTGAGGCTGTTCCTGCAGGAGTCTTTGCGTTGCTCGTACTGTTTGTTCCCGAAACGCCACGCTATCTTGCCATGAGTGGCAAGGATGATAAGGCACTCCAGGTGTTAAGCCGTATCAACGGCTTGGCTCAGGCAAAGGTTATTCTGTCTCAAATCAAAGCCACGGCAGAGGAAAAGACGGAAAAGCTTTTCACTTATGGCTGGATGGTTATCTTTATCGGTATCATGCTGAGTGTATTCCAGCAAGCGGTAGGTATCAACGCCGTACTCTATTTCGCACCGCGTATCTTCGAAACGATGGGAATGGGCAACCCGATGGTTCAAACCGTCATCATGGGTATCATCAATATTCTGTTCACGTTGCTGGCTGTCTTTACAGTCGAGAAATGGGGACGTAAACCGCTGCTCATCTCGGGGTCTATCGGCATGGCGATAGGTGCTTTCGGAGTAGCTCTTTGCAACGTTGTGGCAGGGCTTCCTCCCATGTTGGCTGTTGTCAGCATCATGGTCTACAGTGCTTCGTTCATGTTCAGCTGGGGCCCCATCTGCTGGGTACTGATTGCTGAAATCTTCCCGAATACCATCCGTGGCGCTGCAGTAGCCATTGCCGTAGCCTTCCAATGGATATTCAATTTCATTGTATCTTCCACCTTCGTACCTATGTACAATATGAGTTTGGGAGATATGGGAGACAAGTTCGGGCACATGTTTGCTTATGGCTTATACGGAATCATCTGTGTGGTGGCTGCTCTGTTTGTCTGGAAGCTTGTTCCCGAAACGAAAGGCAAGACACTGGAAGACATGACCAAGCTGTGGAAGAATAGAAGAAACAATAGATAAGACCGTCATTGAAACTGTCCATATAAGACGGGAAAGAGGAGGCCTGATGAATGCCTCCTCTTTTTGTTATCAATTCGTATCTTTTCCCTTATCCGTTCAAGATGGGAAAGAAAAATCTTCGGAGGGGAAGATAACATGTAAGGATAAACCGTACCTTTGCACTGTTTTTAATCAGGAATAGCAAGAAAGTTATGGATTCAATGAAAATCAATAAGGTGCAGATACGCAATCTGCAGATTGAAGATTATGACCAGTTGGCACAATCGTTTACGCGCGTTTATTCAGACGGAAGCGATGTGTTCTGGACGCACAAACAAATAGAAAAACTGATACGCATCTTCCCCGAGGGGCAGATTGTGACGGTGGTTGACGAGAAAATCGTGGGCTGTGCGCTTTCCATCATAGTGAACTACGATGATGTGAAGAACGACCACACTTACGCCCAGGTTACGGGCAAGGAGACTTTCAACACCCACAATCCGAAAGGCAACATACTTTATGGCATCGAAGTCTTTATCCATCCCCAATACCGTGGCCTGCGTCTGGCACGCCGTATGTATGAATACCGCAAGGAACTTTGCGAGACATTGAACCTGAAGGCAATCATGTTTGGCGGACGTATCCCCAACTACTACAAATATGCCGATCAAATCCGCCCCAAGGAGTACATAGATAAGGTGAAGCAAAAGGAAATCTTCGACCCGGTGCTGACCTTTCAGCTCTCTAACGACTTCCACGTGCGCAAGGTGATGCGCAACTACCTTCCCAATGATGAGGAGTCCAAGCACTACGCCTGCCTGCTGCAATGGGACAATATCTACTATCAGGCTCCCACACAAGACTATGTAAACCCCAAAACCACTGTCCGCGTAGGCTTGGTACAATGGCAGATGCGTACCTACAAGACACTGGATGACCTTTTTGAGCAAGTGGAATTTTTTGTGGATGCCGTGAGCGACTACAAGAGTGACTTTGTCCTTTTTCCCGAATACTTCAACGCACCGTTGATGGCAAAATTCAACAACGAGGGCGAGTCGCAGGCTATCCGCGGGCTGGCGGCCTATACCGAGGAAATCAAGGAGCGTTTCGTCAAGCTCGCCATCAGCTATAACATCAACATTATTACGGGCAGTATGCCGCTTATTAAGGAAGACGGGCTGCTATACAACGTAGGATTCCTCTGCCGACGTGACGGAAGTTATGAAATGTACGAAAAGATACATGTCACTCCCGACGAGATAAAGTCCTGGGGACTGAGCGGAGGCAAGTCCATCCAAACTTTCGATACGGACTGTGCTAAGATAGGCGTGCTGATATGCTACGATGTAGAGTTCCCCGAACTGAGCCGCATCATGGCGGACCAAGGCATGCAGATACTCTTTGTTCCTTTCCTTACCGATACGCAGAATGCTTACAGCCGCGTAAAGGTGTGCGCCCATGCTCGTGCCATCGAAAACGAGTGCTTTGTAGTGATAGCCGGCAGTGTAGGCAATCTTCCCCGCGTGCACAACATGGACATCCAGTATGCCCAGTCCGGCGTGTTCACTCCCTGCGACTTCGCTTTCCCCACAGACGGCAAGCGTGCGGAAGCCACTCCGAATACCGAAATGATTCTTGTGTCGGATGTGGATCTGGACTTGCTGAATGAACTGCATACCTACGGCAGTGTACGCAACCTGAAAGACCGGAGAGGCGATTTGTACGAGGTGAAGATGAAAAGATGACTTTCCCGAATGCCACACTCGGTTGCCTCCAATGCCACACCTTATTCTCCGAAATGCCACACTTCATCGTCCGGAATGCCATAGGTTTCGGACAACGGAGTGTGGCATTTCAGCTGCTGAAGTGTGGCATCCGGGACGATGAAGTATGGCATTTCGGATGGTAATTCCATAGTTTATCCGTATCTTTACAAAACTTTTATTCTAAAAAACAGAAACAATGGCCAAGAAAGCTCTCTCTGCTCCCGAAATACCTCTCTGCATCAATGTGTTGCGATTACTTAACTACCGTCTGGCTCCCGACGAGCTGATTCTGTTCGACTGGCTTACAGTAAAACAGATTTCCTTTAAATACAAGCCTTTCCATTACTCCCAGGCGCGTGTAGAGGAAGAAACCCGTATCCGCCGTACCCGGCAGGAAGTCATCATTAAGCAATTCTCGGCCTTGGGCTTCTTGAAAACCGACATAAAGGTCAATTCCGTCACCCGTGGACGTGTCCGCTATTACTCCGTGGACTTCAGTGTACTTGCCGACGTGGATGTCCTGGTAGAAATCATCATGCCCCAAACCACGCTCTTCCGTGACTTCATCCTCTACTTTGCCTACCACGCCACTATGCAGAAGAAGAGCAAGGAAGAACAACTGAAGCCTGCCTCCGCCATAAATCACGAGGCTGCCGCCCGAATCTATCAACTGCTGAGCCAAGTCTATGACGAGCGCCGCCAATACTATAATGATGGGGGACTGACCGGAGATGTGAAGCCTGAACGCTCGAAATCTGCCATGCAATTGCAGCATAACAAACCCATAGAACGTAAACTGGCAAAGTTGGCAGACTACTACAACGATAACAGCATCAAAAACGCCTTTCTTGCCTATGTGGACGAAATCCTGACCCAAAAGAAAGAACCCGAAAACCTGATGTATTACTTTCTCTCTTTCGATGAGACATCGGATTGTTTCGGAGTGGTGAATCATTACCTTAATTATTTCACCTTGCATTATAGTTACAGCAGCAACAGTTGAAGTCTATCCGCTGATGATGCTGTTATTATTTCTTTTAATATAATACTTTATTATTCTTTCCCATGCTGTTCTCTGCACGCTTATTGCTGATTGCGGCAATAGCATTCGCAGAATTCTACATACCATTTGTTGAACTCAGCAAAATAGCCCTCTCATTTGTTGTTTTCAACGTAGTTTTCAGGGGGTAGGTTTTGGCAAATTCTGCGTTTTTTGTCGTTTTTTGCTTAGGGAACCCTGCATTGCCCCAAACGGACATCTACAGATGCACTTCTATGTACTAATTCGGGAAAAGAGAAAAGAGGGACAGTGTTGAGTGAGCGAATATTTTTTAAAATCGTACCTGCATATTTTTTTGTTCTTAAAAAGTCTCTTGTATTTAAGTTTTTTGTAAATTTGCACCCTTAAAATGGAGAAGGTAGCTTTTGACGTACCAAATGCCTATCAAGAGTATCTTCAATCGTAAATTGTAAATTGTCAAATAGTAAATATCAAGATGGGTAAGAAGTTTGCCGAATATTCGAAGCTCGACCTTTCCGAAGTGAACGGAAAAGTGTTGAAGAAATGGGACGAAAACCAGGTTTTCGCCAAGAGTATGACAGAACGTGAAGGTTGTCCTTCTTTCGTATTTTTCGAAGGACCTCCCTCGGCCAATGGTATGCCGGGCATTCACCACGTAATGGCTCGCTCCATTAAGGACATTTTCTGCCGTTACAAAACGATGAAGGGGTTCCAAGTAAAGCGTAAGGCCGGATGGGATACTCATGGACTGCCCGTGGAACTGGGTGTGGAAAAGGCGCTCGGCATTACGAAAGAGGATATTGGCAAGAGCATTTCCGTGGCGGAATACAATGCCGCCTGCCGCAAGGACGTCATGAAGTTCACCAAAGAGTGGGAAGACCTGACTCACAAGATGGGCTATTGGGTGGACATGAAGAGCCCCTACATCACTTACGACAACCGCTACATCGAAACCCTGTGGTGGCTGTTGAAGCAACTCTACAAGAAAGGACTGCTTTATAAAGGATATACCATACAGCCGTATTCTCCCGCTGCCGGTACGGGACTCAGCTCGCACGAGCTGAACCAGCCCGGATGCTACCGCGACGTGAAAGACACGACCGTGGTGGGGCAGTTCAAGATAAAGAACCCGAAGCCGGAAATGGCAGAGTGGGGGACTCCCTACTTCCTGGCATGGACTACCACTCCGTGGACATTGCCCAGCAATACCGCGCTCTGTGTAGGGCCTAAGATAGACTACGTTGCTGTGCAGACCTACAACGGCTATAGCGGCGAGAAAATGACCGTCGTCCTGGCAAAGGCGCTGCTCTATACCCACTTCAACAAAAAAGCGGAAGGCATTGCATTAGAGGACTATAAGCCGGGTGATAAGCTGATACCGTTCAAGGTGGTGGGCGAATATAAAGGCCCGGACCTGATAGGCATGGAGTACGAACAGCTCATCCCGTGGGTGAAGCCGATAGACGTTGCCGAAGACGGTAGCTGGACTCCCAGCGACAAAGGTTTCCGTGTAATTTCTGGTGACTATGTGACGACTGAAGACGGTACGGGTATCGTACACATTGCCCCGACCTTTGGTGCGGACGATGCTTTTGTGGCACGCGCTGCAGGTATACCGTCCTTGTTCATGATAAACAAGAAGGGTGAGACCCGCCCGATGGTAGACCTCACCGGTAAGTTCTTCTTGATTGACGAACTGGACGAGGATTTCGTAAAGGCATGTGTCAACGTAGACCTCTATAAGGACTATCAGGGCAAGTGGGTGAAGAATGCCTACGACCCCCAATTCACTGTAGACGGCAAGTACGACGAACAAGCCGCACAAGCTGCCGAATCGCTGGATATTGAAATCTGCATGATGATGAAAGCCGCCCGCCAGGCATTCAAGATAGAAAAGCATGTACACAACTATCCGCACTGCTGGCGTACGGACAAACCCGTATTGTACTATCCGCTGGATAGCTGGTTCATCCGCAGCACCGCTTGCAAGGAACGTATGATAGAGTTGAACAAGACCATCAACTGGAAGCCGGAAAGCACCGGTACGGGACGTTTTGGCAAGTGGCTGGAAAACCTGAATGACTGGAACCTCAGCCGTTCGCGCTATTGGGGTACTCCGCTGCCCATCTGGCGCACGGAGGACAATAGCGAGGAAAAATGTATCGAGTCTGTAGAAGAGCTCTACAACGAAATAGAGAAATCCGTGGCTGCCGGCCTGATGCAGTCCAATCCTTACAAGGAGAAGGGCTTCCAGCCGGGTGTATATACCAAAGAGAATTACGACAAGATAGACTTGCACCGTCCTTACGTGGACGATGTCATCCTTGTTTCTAAAGACGGCAAGCCGATGAAACGCGAAACGGACTTGATTGACGTTTGGTTCGATTCCGGTGCCATGCCTTATGCACAGATACACTATCCGTTCGAGAATAAGGAACTGCTGGATAGCCACCAGGTATATCCTGCCGATTTCATCGCCGAAGGGGTGGACCAGACACGCGGTTGGTTCTTCACGTTGCACGCCATCGCTACAATGGTGTTCGACAGTATTTCTTATAAGGCTGTCATTTCCAACGGCTTGGTGCTCGACAAAAATGGTAACAAGATGTCCAAGCGTCTGGGCAATGCCGTAGACCCCTTCTCGACCATCGAGAAATACGGGTCCGACCCGTTGCGCTGGTACATGATCACCAACTCTTCTCCGTGGGACAATCTTAAGTTCGACGTGGATGGAGTGGAAGAGGTGCGCCGCAAGTTCTTCGGAACACTCTATAACACCTATTCATTCTTCGCCCTCTATGCCAATGTAGACGAATTTGACTACAAAGAAGCCGATGTGCCCATGGCAGAACGCCCTGAGATAGACCGTTGGATTCTCTCTGTACTGAATACGTTGGTGAAGAACGTGGATACCTGCTACAATGAATACGAGCCCACGAAAGCAGGACGTCTCATTTCCGAATTCGTGAACGACAACCTCTCCAACTGGTATGTCCGCCTGAACCGCAAACGTTTCTGGGGCGGTGGTATGACGCAGGACAAGCTCTCTGCATTCCAGACACTCTATACATGCCTCGAAACCGTGGCTAAGCTGATGGCACCCATCGCTCCGTTCTATGCTGATATGCTCTATTCCGACCTGATTGCAGCTACGGGACGCGACAATGTGGTTTCCGTACACCTTGCCAAGTTCCCCGAATATAAGGAGGAAATGATAGACAAGGGATTGGAAGTCCGCATGCAGATGGCACAAGACGTCACTTCCATGGTATTGGCATTGCGCCGCAAGGTGAACATCAAAGTCCGCCAACCGCTTCAGTGCATCATGATACCGGTAGTGGATGAAGAACAGCGTGCACACATCGAGGCTGTGAAAGCACTTATCATGAACGAGGTGAATGTAAAAGAAATCCAGTTTGTGGACGGTGCTGCCGGTGTACTGGTAAAGAAAGTGAAATGCGACTTCAAGAAGCTGGGACCGAAATTCGGTAAGCAGATGAAAGCCGTGGCTGCTGCTGTGGCGGAAATGTCCCAGGAAGCCATTGCCGAGCTGGAGAAGAAAGGCTCTTATACGTTCAATCTGGACGGTGCAGAAGCCGTGATTGAAACGGCAGATGTGGAAATCTTCAGTGAGGATATTCCGGGATGGCTGGTTGCCAACGAGGGCAAACTGACCGTGGCTCTGGAAGTTACCGTTACCGAAGAGTTGCGCCGTGAGGGTATTGCACGCGAGCTGGTAAACCGCATTCAGAATATCCGCAAGTCGAGCGGTTTTGAGATAACAGATAAAATAAAGATTACATTATCAAAAAATCCTCAAACAGATGATGCGGTAAATGAATATAATGACTATATTCGCAACCAAGTTTTAGGAACTTCACTGACGCTGGCAGACAACGTAGAAAATGGTACAGAACTGAACTTCGACGATTTCTCGCTGTACGTGAGCGTAGTGAAAGAATAATTAAATACTAACCCTGATTAACACGTAAAAGTTATGGCAGAAAAGACAAGATACTCAGATGCTGAATTGGAAGAATTCCGCGCTATCATTATGGAGAAGTTAGAGTTGGCACAACGTGACTATGAACTGTTAAAGGCCAGCCTGACGGGTGCAGACGGTAATGACACCGACGATACATCTCCTACGTACAAAGTACTGGAAGAAGGTGCCAACACCTTATCCAAGGAAGAAACCACACGTCTGGCCCAACGCCAGTTGAAGTTCATCCAAGGATTGCAGGCTGCTTTGGTGCGCATTGAGAACAAAACATATGGCATTTGCCGCGAAACCGGCAAACTGATACCGGCAGAGCGCCTTCGTGCAGTGCCCCATGCCACTTTGAGCATCGAAGCTAAAAACAACGGCAAGAAATAAAAATGGGTAAATTCTTTACGAAGGGCCGGATAGCCTGCCTTATCATATTTTCGGTATTGGTTATAGACCAAATTATCAAGATTTGGATAAAGACCCACATGTACTGGCATGAGAGTATCCGGATTACGGATTGGTTCTATATATACTTTACCGAGAATAGTGGTATGGCTTTCGGTATGGAAATATTCGCCAAACTGTTCCTGACCTTGTTCCGCATTGCTGCAGTCACGGTCATTGGCTGGTTTCTGTACAAGTTCGTGAAGCAAGGCATGAAGACCGGATTTATCATCTGTGTGTCTTTGGTCTTGACGGGAGCCTTGGGAAACATTGTCGACAGTGTGTTCTATGGCGTGCTGTTCAACGAAAGCACCCATTCGCAGATAGCCTCCTTCATGCCTGAAGGAGGGGGATATGCCCCGTGGTTCCATGGCAAGGTGGTGGATATGTTCTATTTCCCCATCATTGATACAAACTGGCCCGCATGGATGCCGTTTGTCGGTGGAGAACATTTCATTTTCTTCAGCCCGATATTCAATTTTGCGGATGCAGCAATCAGTTGCGGTATCATTGCTTTGCTGTTGTTCTACGGCAAGGACTTCAATGATGCCTATCATGCTGCCATAAAGAAATCATGAAAGGAATAAATCGAATTCAATGGTGTAGCGTAGTCCTTCTGGTGTTCAGTCTGACGGCTTGTAAGGTGAAAAGACCTGAAACCGTCCTTCCGGATGCCAAGATGGAAAACGTGCTTTATGATTATCACATAGCCAAAGCTATGGGTGAAGAAGTGCCGTATAACGAAAGTTATAAGCGGGTGCTATACATTGAATCGGTTTTCAAGAAATATGGCATTACTCAGGCCGATTTTGACTCTTCTATGGTCTGGTTTGCCCGTAACCCGGAAGTACTTACCAAAATCTACGAGAAAGTGAATGTACGGTTGAAAGCCGAGAGAGACGGTATCAACCACTTGATTGCCCTGCGTGACAACAAGCCGAAAGAATCACTTCCCGGAGACAGTATCGACGTGTGGATATGGCAGCATATCTATCAGTTGACGGGTATGCCCCTGGACAACAAGATAACGTTTACGTTGCCATCAGACACCAATTTCCACGACCGTGACACGCTGCGCTGGAGCGTGCGCTTCCGTTTCCACAACGGTGCACCGGACAGCATACATGCTCCGTTGATGGCGATGCAGGTTCTTTACGAAAAGAATGACAGTGTCATCAGTGCCATTCGGAAAGTACAAGACACAGGTGTGGAAACGCTCACCTTGTTTGCCGATACTTTAGGAGAAATCAAGGAAATACGCGGGTTCATCTATTATCCGCAGCAGGAGACTCCACAGCCTTTGCTGGCAGACCGTATCTCACTGATGCGCTATCACGCCACGGACAGCTTGGTCATTGCCCCAAAGGACAGCCTTCAGCAGGCGACAGACTCCCTTCGCAAAGACAGTATCGGAAAACCTGAGAAATTGAAACCTCTGGAAATTCAGGAGCAGGAAAATACCACGACTCCCAGAATCATACGTCCCCGTCCGAAAGCATGAAACGCTACGCTTCCCATTTTCTGTTTCTTCCCGGGCATGGCTATCTGAAACAATATGTGGTGGAGATAGGTGAAGGACAATGTGTATCACGTATCTTCCCATTGACAGAAGAGGTGGAGAATACGGAATGGCTACCGGGAGTCATAGCTTTGCTTACGGAGGTGGAAACAGACTATCCTCATTTTGATACGTGCTGCAATATACTGACGGCAATCCCTCCGGTTATCGAGGAAGAATTGCCTTATTTGATTCCCTGGTTGTTTTTTCCTTTTGATTTTACTACAATGCAGCCTGGCGCCGGAACTCAGCGCAAACTACTGCTGTGGCAATAGCCACGTTCAATGACTCCGAGGTCTCACGGCTGGCGGGATAATTCGGTATGTATAGTTTGCGGTTGATGAGTGCCTCCACTTCTTTTCCGATGCCATTTCCTTCATTACCCATCACAATCAGCCCATTTTTCGAGAGCGGTTGTCCGTACATATTCTCTCCGTCCAGGAAAGTGCCGTAAACGGGAATATCCTTCAGTGAGCGGATGAACTCGGGTAGGGGAGTATAATGCAGTCTGACGCGTGCGATACCTCCCATCGTGGCCTGCACAGTTTTGGGATTATAGATATCCACCGTGTTGGGCGAACAGAAAATATGCTCTATCCCAAACCAATCAGCAAGGCGGACAATCGTTCCCAGGTTACCGGGGTCTTGCACATCATCCAAAGCCAGACAGAGGGAGTGACTGATGACGGAAATATCCGTCTCCTCATCCGGCTGCCGGAACACAGCCAGCACTTGTTGGGGAGTTTTCAGCAGGCTGGCACGCGAAAGTTCCTCCTCCGATACTTCCGTGACATCCGTTACGGTGGAGAGAGGGCGGTTCCGGGAAAGCCATTCTGAAGTTGCCAGCAAGAACTGACAAGGAAAATGTCCCAACAAATCCCCTACGAGTTTAGGTCCTTCTGCCAGAAATACCTTGTCGGCCTTCCGGTTCTTTTTCTGCTCCAACGAGTGGATATATTTAATGCGATTTTTACTTAATGCCATAGGACACACATGTTATCATTTGACAAAAATACGTGATTATTTCAATATAATCAAAAACTCTGCACTCTTCCGGCGTTTTTTATTTCGGGAACAAAAAAATACAAGTATATTTGTAGCTGTTTATGCGCAATTAATGACTCGGTATGAATAAAGGTTTCCGCTACGCGATACTTACTACTATCGTACTTTTGTTGGCTTCCTGTTCTTCTACCAAATATGTGCCGGACGGCTCGTATTTGCTGGATGAAGTGCGCATACATACTGATAATAAGGAAGTAAAACCATCCAATCTCTCCATGTACATCCGCCAGAATCCCAATGCGAAGTGGTTCAGCCTGATAAAGACCCAGTTGTATGTCTACAACTGGTCCGGACGGGACTCTACACGCTGGATAAACCGTACATTGAGGAAATTAGGTGATGCCCCGGTCATATACAGTGAGGAGGAAACCAACCGGACCAGGGAAGAAATCACTAAGGCTGTGCAGAATATGGGCTATATGGGCGCCCTGGTGGAACCGGTACGCCAAGTCAAGAAGAAAAAGATGAAGTTGGTCTATAAGGTGACAACCGGCAAGCCCTATAAAGTTCGTACCTTGAAATATGATATCCAGGACAGTAAAATAAAGGAATACATGCGGCAGGATTCCGCAGTAACCTTATTATCCGAAGGCATGTATTTTGATGTCAATGTACTGGATGCAGAACGCCAGCGCATCACAAACAAACTGCTTCAGAATGGATATTACAAGTTCAATAAAGAGTACATATCCTATACTGCGGATACTGTCCGTAATTCTTATCTGGTAGATTTGACACTGCATTTGGCTCCATACAGACAGCATAACGAGGATACGCCGCAGAATCACCGGCAATACACTATCAATAAAGTGAGTTTCATTACCGATTATAATGTGTTGCAGGCATCCACCCAGAACAGCATCGAGGTGAATGATTCATTGCATTACAAAGGCTTTCCCATCTACTACAAAGACAAGCTTTATCTGCGCCCCAAAGTGCTGACCAACAATCTGCGCATCACTCCGGGAACTCTCTATAACGAGCAGAACGTGCAGCGTACCTACTCCAACTACGGACGCCTGCAAGCCCTGAAATATACCAATATCCGTTTTTTTGAAGTGCAACAGAGTGACAGTGCAAAGCTCAACGCCTATGTGATGCTGACCAGAGGCAAGCATCAGTCCGTATCTTTTGAGGTGGAAGGCACAAACTCTGCCGGCGATTTGGGAGCTGCCGCTTCGGTGGCTTTTCAGCACCGCAACATGTTCAAAGGTTCCGAAACATTCATGTTTAAGCTACGTGGGGCATACGAGGCTGTGTCCGGTTTGCAGAGTTCCTTGAATCAAGACTACATAGAATTAGGTGCGGAAGCAACCATCAACTTCCCACGGTTTATGTTTCCCTTTGTATCCAGCGATTTCAAGCGGAGGATAAGGGCTACTACAGAATTCGGATTGCAATATAACTACCAGATGAGACCCGAATTCACGCGCATTGTAGCATCTGCCGGATGGAGCTACAAATGGGGGGTACAACAACAGCGTTCGCAGCATCGCATTGATTTGCTGGACATCAACTATCTGTATATGCCCAGCATAGACCAGACATTCAAAGAGGATTATCTGGAGAAAGACGAGAACTACATCCTCAAATACAATTATGAAGACCGCTTTATTGTCCGCACCGGCTATAGCTATATCTACAACAGTGCCGGAAGAGCATTGATGAATAACTCCGGTATCGGAAATTCCTATACCATCCGCCTCAATTTTGAATCGGCGGGTAACTTGTTGTATGCTGTGGCAAAGCTCGGAGGAATGAAGAAGAATGCATCGGGGGAATACACTTTGTTGAACATTCCTTTTGCCCAATACCTGAAAGGCGATTTTGACTTTGCCAAGAATCTGATCATTGACAACCGCAATTCATTGGCATTTCATTTTGGTGCCGGTATTGCCATTCCATACGGCAATGCAACAATGCTTCCATTTGAGAAGCGCTACTTCTCCGGCGGCGCCAACAGTGTGCGCGGATGGTCTGTACGTGATTTGGGGCCCGGTTCTTTCCCCGGCGATAATAACTTCATGAACCAGTCGGGAGACATCAAGCTGGATGCCAGCATTGAATACCGCACACGGTTGTTCTGGAAATTCAGAGGAGCCCTCTTTGTAGATGCCGGGAATATCTGGACAATACGGGATTATAAAGACCAGCCGGGAGGTCAGTTTGAATTTGACAAGTTCTATAAACAGATTGCCGTGGCATATGGTTTAGGATTGCGTCTTGACTTGGATTTCTTTGTATTGCGTTTCGACGGGGGTATGAAGGCCGTCAATCCGGCGTATGAGAAGAAAAAAGACCGTTATCCCATTATCCATCCTAAATTCAGCCGCGATTTTGCCTTCCACTTTGCTGTGGGATATCCGTTCTAATGGGAAGTGGAAAGGTGAAAATGGTTATTGGGCATCTATGCACCCAGCCATTTTCAACTTTCACCTTTCCATTTTCAACTTTTAATTAAAAGCGTAATAGCTGTCAATCATCGTCGCCTGACGTGCTGCTGCCACACCTTGGGCATCCAGCGTCACTGTCATTTCCTCACCGTTTGGAAGGGTCATTTGTGCAGTGCCGTCATTGTTCATTTGCAGCAATTCTGTGCTGACACCATCGGCAACAACATTCCAAGTATTCAACTCTTTGTTGTAAATGAGTTCCATAGAAGCAGTCTCACCTTCTTTGGTGATAGAATAGCCGTTTTCAAGTGTCTCTACCAGGTAGTCACCGTTTTCGCCTTTCACTTTCTTTACATCACCAATGCTGGCCATAGGGTTTGAACCACTCCAGAATTCGATGGAGTTGATGACCAATGCATCGGCCAGATAGCAAACGCCATATACCGGGATAATATTGAATGCCAGATAAACCAGTTCGTTTACAAACTTGGTACCAATACCTTGATTCCAGCTGACCAGTTTACTATGCAGTCCAAAAGAACCGATACAAGAACTGAAAAGAAACGAGCCGCAAATCATTACGGTCGCAGCCATCTTCAAATTGAACTTTTTCATAATCACTCTTTTTTATTTTACTGTGTTTAATTAGCTTTATAGCTCATCGAGTTATTTTAAGCATCCGCAAATATAGGATTTTTTACGAAAATACATCCTATTTGAGCTTAAAATCTGTTTTCAGTAAAACGGAAGTGTCTATTTACGAGCCTTTTGGAAAAGAGCTTTTCCTATCCAGCGGTCAACGGCAAACTTGCCCGGACCTATGATATACATCAATATGAACACTACCAGATACACAAAAGCCAACTCTTTCGTGGCAAACGGGTCATTGCCATGAATTACAAAAAAGGCAACAGCCATTGTAAACACCATTGGTATCATAGCCAAACGATAGAGAAAACCTATAATGAATGCCATGGAACATGCCAATTCACCAAAGATAGCCAGTCCTAAAGACAGCGGACTGCCTACACCCAGCGGGTCAGGGAAAACAGCCGACAGCTCTTGAAAGTTAGTCCACTTCTGGATGCCGTGGTTCATTAATAATATACCGAATACAATTCTTGCAATCAATAGTATAGCAGATGTTGCCGTTCCGTCCGGTTTGACAGGAAATAAAAGTAGTTTTAACATATTCATTCGTTTTTAAGTTCGTATATGAACTATAACAAATATTACTCAATAAAAGTTTACTCCCGCTTCAAGGGTTTGATGATAATCCGTAAAGACGGGTCATAGGTAAAGTAACTCCACATCCAGTCTACGAAGATGAAAAGACGGTTCTTTACACCCACAATACTCATCAAATGGATGAATAGCCACACAGCCCATGCCGGAAAACCGCCAAAACGCAGTTTCTTAAGCTCGACTACGGCATGATTGCGGCCAATGGTCGCCATGGAGCCTTTGTTTTGATATATAAACGGCTGCAACGGCAGGCCTGTTTCTGCACGCTGCAAGTTCCTTATCAAGTTGCGGGCCTGCTGGATGGCTGGTTGCACCACTTGCGGGTGTCCTTTGGGATACTCCTCAGAAATCATAAGGGCCGTATCCCCGATAGCGAAAATATTGGGATATTGAGAAAGACGGTTATAAGTGTCCACCTTCAAGCGGTTTCCCGGTCCATAGGCATCGGCAGGCAATCCTTGAAGGCTGTTTGCCTTGACACCGGCCACCCAGAATACATTTTTGGTATCGATGGCAGTCCCGTCATTCAATGCCAATTGATAATTCTCGTATCCCATCACCCGTTGGTTCAATTTGATTTCCACATCACGCTTCTTCAGATAATCGGCCACTTCTTTGGAAGACTCTTCTGAAAAAGCAGACAAGAGCCGGGAAGAGCCATCCAACAAGATGATACGCATCTCATTGATATTCAAGTCCGGATAGTCTTGAGGAAGGACAAACTTCCTCATCTCGGCCAAAGCACCAGCCAACTCTATTCCCGTAGCTCCACCGCCTACAATGGCAAAGGTCATCAGACGCCTGCGCTCTTCTTTATTACCGGTGTTCTGGGCTTGTTCAAAACTATCCAATATCTGGTTTCGGTTGAACAAGGCTTCCGAAGTATTCTTTAGTGCCATGGTCTGTTTCTCCAGCCCGTCGTTTCCAAAATAATTTGTGTTGCAGCCGGTGGCAATGACCAAATAGTCGTATGCCAGCGTGCCGATGGAAGTCTCCAGCAGATTGTGTTCCGGGAAGACTTGCTGTGCTTCACAAATACGTATATGGAAATGCTCTCTTTTTTTGAAGATTTTTCGGTATGGGAATGATATGGCACTCGGTTCAATACCTGCTGTGGCCACTTGATAGAGTAACGGTTGGAAGATGTGATGGTTATTCTTATCCAGTAAAACTATCTGAAACTTGTTGCTTTTCAATTTTCGTGCCAGCTTTAATCCGCCAAAGCCGCCGCCTACGATTACCAGTCGTTTCTGTCCCTCTTTATCGGGAATGTCCATTGCTGTTTTCATAATTCAATATCATGTTGTTCTTTGTAATATTAAAATAACAGTATAAATCGAGGAAAGTTCTATAAATGATGTAGTTAAAAAGAGTGAACCCCACATGCAATGTAGAAATGAACATTAAAAGAGAAAAATTGGAAACAAAAAGAACAGTAACATTGTTGTAATGAAGAACATAAAAACTAACTTTGCCACGGAAGTTTTCTACAAGTAAATGGACACTAAATTGACAAAATGGATATTACCAATATTGATGCTGATTACAGAAACGGCTGTTCATGCACAAACACACCTTGCAGAAGCAAAAAACTCTGTAGACTCAATTTCTACGTATCCGATAGACTCGCTTCCCAAGAAACGCAGTTTTTTCGGAAAAATTTTGAATTACTTCAACGATGCCAACAAAGAAAAGAAAAACAAGAAATTTGATTTCAGCATTATAGGCGGGCCTCATTATTCCAGTGACACCAAATTTGGAATCGGACTGGTGGCGGCAGGACTCTACCGTACCGACCGGAACGATAGTATTCTCCCTCCGTCCAATGTCTCTCTGTATGGGGATGTCTCCACAGTGGGATTCTATTTGCTGGGAGTACGTGGAAACCATCTGTTTCCCCAAGACAAATACCGGTTGAACTACAATCTGTATTTCTATTCTTTCCCAAGCCTTTACTGGGGACAAGGATATGACAATGGAGCCAATGATGACAATGAGAGTGAATACGATCGCTTTCAGGCGCAGGTTAAGGTGGACTTCATGTTCCGGATGGCACGTAACTTTTATATCGGTCCGATGACAACATTTGATTACGTGTATGGACATGACTTTGAAAAACCGGAATTATGGAAAGGAATGAAAGCGCGTAGCACCAACGTGAGCTTGGGGTTTTCCTTGTTGTATGATTCACGCGATTTTCTGACAAATGCCTATAAAGGATATTACCTACGGATAGACCAGCGCTTCAGTCCGGCCTTTTTGGGAAATAAATATGCATTCAGCAATACGGAACTGACGACCAGCTATTACCAGTCCGTGTGGAAGGGTGGGGTGTTGGCAGGCCAGTTCCATACTCTGCTGAACTACGGAAATCCGCCCTGGGGACTGATGGCAACATTGGGAAGTTCCTATTCTATGCGTGGCTATTATGAGGGGCGCTACCGTGACAAGTGTGCAATGGATGTCCAGCTGGAACTACGCCAACATGTATGGAAGCGAAATGGAGTTGCCGTATGGGTAGGGGCGGGAACCATATTCCCGAATTTCTCGGAATTGGAGGCCAGGCATATTCTTCCTAATTATGGTTTCGGCTACCGCTGGGAGTTCAAAAAGAGAGTAAACGTACGTTTGGATTTAGGTTTTGGCAAACACCAGACCGGATTTATATTCAATATCAATGAAGCTTTTTAGAGACATAAAAAAATGGTTCGACAATCAGGAACATTTGTTCTATCTGTTTCTGGTCATTCTGATAGTGCCCAATGTAGTGCTATGCTTTACAGAACCCATATCATGGACGGCAAAGATATGTAATATCCTGCTACCCCTTTCTATATATTATGCTGTAATGGCTTGGTCGAGAAACTGTGGCAGGACATTCTGGCTGCTATTTCCGTTCATCTTCTTCGGAGCCTTCCAGCTTGTATTGCTGTATCTTTTCGGTCAGTCCATTATCGCAGTGGATATGTTTCTGAATCTGGTGACAACCAATTCGAGCGAGGCGCTGGAACTGCTGGACAATCTGATACCTGCCATCGTTATTGTGGTAGTGCTCTATATACCTGCATTAATTCTGGCAACCATATCCATTGTACACAAACGCAGACTGTCCGAAGCATTCATCCGGCAAGCTCGCCGTCGCACTCTGTATGTGTTGTCTGCCGGAATATTATCCTTAGGCACTGCTTATTTGACAGATGACCGGTATGAGCCGAAATCCGAACTGTATCCTGCCAACGTATGCTACAACATAGCACTTGCTTTTCAACGGACGGCCCAGACGCGGAATTATCACAAGACCTCTAAAGATTTTACCTTTCATGCTAGAAGTACTCATCAGGCTGATGAAAGGGAAGTATATGTAATGGTGGTGGGAGAAACCTCACGGGCATGCAACTGGGCTTTGTACGGCTACGAACGGGAGACTAACCCGGGACTGTCGGGCATTGGCGGACTGACAGCTTTCAGCCATGTGCTGACAGAATCAAACACTACCCACAAGAGTGTTCCGATGTTGCTGTCACCGGTCAGTGCTTCCAGTTTTGATTCCATCTATTATCAAAAAGGGATTATCACAGCATTCAAGGAAGCCGGTTACCAGACCGCCTTTTTCTCGAACCAGCGCTATAACCACTCATTTATAGACTTCTTCGGCAAAGAAGCCGACACGTATGATTTCATTAAAGAAGATGTGGGGGATTCCAATTACAACCCCTCTGATGACGAACTGTTGAAACTGGTAGCAAAAGAACTGGGCAAAGGAGTTTCCAGGCAATTTATAGTTCTCCACACTTACGGTTCTCATTTTAATTATAAAGAGCGCTATCCGGCAGAGCAGGCTTTCTTCCTGCCGGACATGCCCGTTGATGCGGAAGTGAAATACAAAGACAACCTGATCAATGCCTATGACAATTCTATCCGCTACACGGATAATTTTCTGGTTCGTCTGATAGATATGCTTCAAGAACAACATGTCAATTCTGCCCTGATATACACTTCAGACCATGGAGAAGATATTTTCGATGACAACCGGCATCTCTTTCTGCATGCTTCACCGGTACCTTCCTATTATCAGATACATGTGCCATTCTTTATTTGGATGTCCGAAAACTACCGGCAGAGATACCCATCGTTATTGGAGGCCGCACAAGCCAATAGGCAGAAGAATGTATCTTCCAGTGCCTCATTCTTCCAGACAATGCTGGAAATAGGTGGAGTGGAGACCCCATACCGGAATGACTCTTTATCTGTCACCAGCGCTCTGTTTATCGAAAGACCCAGAGTCTATCTGAACGACCACAATGAAGCCCGCACACTGGATGATGTCGGTATGCTCAAGGAAGACTTCAAGATGCTGGAAGAGAAAGGCATCAGGTAATCAGGGAAAGAGAGCAGGCTGTTGCTATTTTGCCCTGATTCTTGATATAAAATTCTGAATCACCGGATACATCTCCTCTACCGTATTCAGCTCCATGCAAGCCGTCTCCAACGGGCACCAGCCGGTCTTGTCACGGTTAATGATATGGGGAACCTCTTGGGCAAAAGTCGTTTCAATTCCTGCTTCGCACAGCAATGCCAGCGCAGGAGTGCTGATTATATCGGCATAGACCGTTTTAAAGCCTCCCAGTACCATCAAAGCAGCGGCACCTTTCCCTATAACCTTATCGGCAATGGCAGCCCCCTTCATAAATGCAGAATCTGCCTGGTACAAATCATACAAATCCGCTACTCCCCGTTGGGTGAAAGTACGGACTTCCTCCCGGTTCTTCATAACACAAGAGTATCCTCCCTTGTGCAGTATGTCAATGATACTCTCCATTTTATAAAGTCTCTTGTTTCAACTGTTCTACAAATTTGTCAATACGATGCAGTTCTTTGGGAATATCAATCGTTTGCGGGCAATGCGGAGAACACTGGTTGCACCCGGTACAATGGTCGGCCTGCCTCAGTTTGGGTACACTTCGGTCATATCCTACGAGAAAAGCACGGCGTGCTTTCCGATAATTCTCATCCTGGCTGCTTTCCGGCACATTTCCTTCATTGACACATTTATTGTAATGTATCAAGATGGCAGGAATGTCAATTCCATACGGGCAAGGCATGCAGTACTTGCAGTCGTTGCAAGGTATGGTGGGGTACTCCATCATCAAATCTGCCGTATCATACAGATACTGAGTTTCTTCTTCTGTGAGTGGTACCAATGGAGAGTAAGTACGGATGTTATCCTGCAAATGTTCCATATAAGTCATGCCGCTCAGCACTGTCAGTACATCCTGGGGAGAACCGGCATAACGGAATGCCCAAGACGCCACACTGCGTTCGGGTTCGCGCTGCTTCAGCCGTGCCACAATATGGTCGGGGACATTGGAGAGCCGCCCACCCAGCAGAGGCTCCATAATGACAGCAGGGATCTTACGCTTGGCCAGCTCGTCATACAGATACTCTGCCTTGAAGTTGCTGCCCGAAGCATGTTTCCAGTCCACATAATTCAACTGTATTTGTACAAAGTCCCAATGAACTTCACCACGGTCATGCATCTGCAAGGCATAGTCATAGACTTCGATATCTCCGTGGAACGACCATCCCAAACGGCGGATGCGTCCTGCTTCACGCTCCTTGACAAGAAAATCAATCATACCGTTGTCTATGTAGCGTTTGCGGAATTGCTCCATGCCACCGCCACCAATCATGTGTAGCAGATAGTAGTCTATATAGTCCACCTGCATATCCTCGAACGACTTACGGTACATGGCGATGGAACCCTCGCGAGTCCAGGTATCAGGATGAAAATTGGATAGTTTGGTGGCAAGATAGAACGATTCGCGTGGATGGCGTTTCAGAGCTATTCCCGTAGACTTCTCACTCCATCCTTGTACATACATCGGAGACGTATCGAAATAATTCACGCCATGGGCAATGGCATAATCCACCAGTTCGTTTACAGCATCCTGGTCTATCATTTCCCCTTTTCCATCCGGAGCAGGAACGGTAGGCCAGCGCATACAGCCATATCCTAAAATAGAAACTTTGTCACTCCCCAAACCAGGAAAACTACGATAGGTCATTTTATCCGTCGGAATGGGGCCCAATACTTTACTGCCTTCACTGCTTCCTTCCTTAGAACCACATCCATAGAGGGCAGCAGTAGATGTGGCGGCTGTAATTCCCACTATCTTCAAGAAATCACGACGGTTCATATTGTTTTTATGATGTTCTTCCATACTTATAGAAATTCTACTTTGTTATATAATTCGATGTCTTTCATGTCCTTCCACATAGATGGCACTGAACGGACGGGCCGGACAAAGATTCTCACATGCCCCGCAGCCGATACAACGCTCCACATTGATTACCGGAATCTTTGGAGAATCCTTGTCTTCAGGTATACTCGGCACCATTTGTATGGCTCCCGTCGGACAATGGCGTGCACAGTTGCCACACTGCACACCATCCGTCAGTGGTATGCAATTTTTCTTTACCCACACGGCATGCCCTATCTGAACGGATGATTTATCAGCTTTGGTTATCGGACGGATAGCCCTTGCAGGACATACCTCCGAACATTTTGTACATTCCGGTCTACAATAGCCGCGTTCGTATGACATTTCCGGTTGCATCAATTTCCTTAAGTCTGCAGAAGGACGAAGAACCTGATTGGGACATGCCGACACACAGAGCTGGCAGGCCGTGCAGTGTTGCGCCATATTGCGGGCACTCAATGAGCCGGGAGGAGTGAGGGGAGTGCTTCGCTCAGGAATCTTCTTATCTTCAATGGCTGCCAGTCCTCCGTCTACTTTCTTTTCCTGCGCTTTTAAAACAGAAGTGGCTGCAACCAGAGCCGTTGCTGTGAAAAAACTGCGGCGGGTTTCGTTTATCTGTTCCGAATCTGCCTTGCCCGCAGCAGGTTTACCGAAAGGATGATACTTGTAGGAAATGGCTCCATGCTTGCACTTCTCAATGCAGTTCATGCAAACCACACACCGGCTTGCATCAATCTGATGCTCCTTAAAGTTGATGCAGGCTGCCTTGCAGTTGCGTGAACAAAGACTGCATTGGTTGCACTTTTCCGAATCTATTGTGATGCGGAAAAGCGAATAACGTGAAAGGAAGCCCAAGACCGTTCCTACCGGGCAAATCGTATTACAATAGGTTCGTCCGTTGCGTCCGGCCAGAACAACAAGCACAGCCAAAGTAGCGGCAGCAATAATAAAAGTCGGCAGGCTCTTCAACCATACATCCGTTTCATAAAAGGCATAACTGTCTGCCCGTTCAGCCAGATAAGCAAGCAGATTGTTGCCCCATTGCCATATAGGTTGAAAAAGATTATTGGCAATACGTCCGTATGCACTATAGGGTGCAAGTAGAGCAGCCAATGAACCAATTCCGGCAATCAAAGCAATGATAAACACACCCAATACGCCATAGCGCAGCCAAGATAAGGCCGGAGAATAAGAGTAAGGAAGCTTCCTGCGTTTTTTAGGTTGCCGGCCCAGCCATGCCAGTATATCCTGAAATACCCCTAAGGGGCAAATCACAGAACAATAGATACGCCCGCATACCAAAGTGAGAATTACAAGAAACAATATCACTCCCACATTTAGCGCCAATACAGCCGGCAAAAACTGGATTTTGGCCAACCAGCCGAACCACCCATGCAACGTTCCCGTAAAATCAAGGAACAACAAGGTGATGAGTACAAAGCAAATCATTGCAAAAGTCAGTCTAATCTTCCGTAACATGATAATCCTTTATTTTGAGTTCCTAAACTATATCAGCGATATGAGTACAAAACAACTGCCGAAATAGTGAAATTTTATTTATGCAAAAATACATAAAAAAAGAAAGGTATCATCATTCAATGGAATTAAAAACGAAAGAAAGAAGGACAAATACAAAATGCTCCCATTTGCAGTATTAATTAAGTTCCCCTCCTCGTTACGGCCGGATAAAAGCCAATCTCTTATTTTCTTCTGCAAACAGAATAGCCGTATTGACTAATGCCAAATGCGAATAAGCTTGTGGAAAATTCCCCAGTTGTTCCTTCGTATTAAAATCAATATCCTCACTGAATAATCCCAAATGATTGGAATATGTCAGAACATCATCAAACAAACAACGGGCTTCTTCCTTTTCTCCGATAACAAAAAGCGCACGTATCAGCCAAAAAGTGCAAATGGTAAAAGCCGAGGAAGGAAGCCCGAAATCATCTTCGCTGTTATACCGGTACATCAATCCCTTATGCAAAAGAGCTTTTTTCACAGCCTTCACTGTCTTATGGTATCGGATATCGTCTGCTGCAATAAAACCGTAAGGTTCCATCAACAGCAAAGAGGAATCCATTGCCATATTATCATAAGTCTGCGAGAAACTTTGAAGTTCTTCCTTCCATCCATATGTCATTACATCCTGCCATACCTTGTCAGCTTCCTTTTGCCAACGTTCACTATAACCGTATTTATTGAGCATGGAAGCTATCTTTGCACCACGGTCCAAAGCCACCCAACACATCACTTTGGATGAAACAAAATGGCGGCTTTCTCCTCTGATTTCCCATATCCCCTTATCTGGTTTCTTCCAATCTTCCATTACCGTGGAAAGAATGCTCTTTACCATTTCCCACATATCCTCTATTTCGTCTAATGTACCGGGCATCAGCCGATAGTACTGGTAAATCAAATCCATCAGATAACCGAACGAGTCATTCTGCTTTTGATGGTAAGCATCATTACCTATCCGTACTGGTTTGGAATTCTTATATCCGGACAAATGCTCCAGAATAATCTCGGTCAGCTGCCTTTCTCCCCGAATGCCGTACATTATCTGATAGGATTCGTGCTTGGATACGAAAGTGGACTGTATGAACTTCATAAAACGTCTTGCTGCTCCTATATGGCCTATCTGGAACAAAGTTTCGATAGACATGGAGGCATCCCTCAACCAACAGAACCGATAATCCCAATTACGTACTTCGCCGACGGATTCGGGCAAACTGGTAGTAAGGGCGGCCAGTACGGCTCCGTTATAGTAAGACATCAGTTTCAAAACCAGCATGCTTCTTTCTATCACATCATTATAGAGAGAATATTTCTTAGTACGGTTGGTCCAATTAAGCCAATAAACCAAAGTACGGCAATATTCAATTTTTTCCCGTTCAATGTCCACCGGAATGACCTTTTCATTGTATGACAAAAGAAAGAACTCATCTTTTTCCAATATAATTTCTTTTTTCTGTTCGATGTTCTGCAAAGGAAGGGAAGAATACAAATATTGTCTATCTTTATTATCAGAAGAACAATAGCTTTCTATAAATTCAGAAGTGACATTATGAATCACTTTACCTTGCGCATAATTGGGAGCAGGGACATAGTTTACTTTGAAACGGGGCTTACCTTTTATCCACCTCACATATCGATACAATTCTGCCGGAAGATAATGGGCATTTTCGCAGGAACGGTAATAAGGCATGTAATCAAGTACGACAAATTCTCCCTCTTTCGAAGAAAAAGAAGTAGACAATATGTTAGTGTGAGGAACGTAAGATTGTGAGATATGATAGTCTTCTGTAACGTCAAATCCAAAACTTCCTCCTCTTTCCCGATCAAGTAGTGATGCAAAGATAGACGGAGAATCAAAATCGGGAAAACACAACCAGTCTATGCTGCCTTTTTCGGATATAAGTGCGGCAGTCCGACAATTGCCTACTACCCCATAATTTAAATTACTCATTTTTACTATTTTGTTTTTAACAAGTCTCTGAAAAAATCGAATACCCCTTTCAAGCTTGTTTTGACATTCTCGCCAATGGGTTGTTTCATGTCTTTCTTGTTCGCCAGAATTTGAAGAAAAGGCAGGACTTCCGTTTGTGATGGCATATTATAGCTTGCTGCCTCCGACACATATCCCACCTTGATTGTCACTGCATTCACCGGCAAAGCTTTGAACATATCTTCATCCGTAGTATCATCTCCCATAGCTATGATAAAGTCACAATGTTTCTTTTCCAACTGGCGTCTCACTTCGGAACCTTTATTATAATCGGGAGACTTAATCTCCACCACTTTATCTCCTTGTATGATTTGCAGCTTTTGCTGTATACAGATGTTAACCAGCACATTGATAAGTTGCTGTGCCCGCAAAGCTCCTAACCATGCATCACTTTCCCGGTAATGCCATGCCAAAGCCGTTTCCTTGACTTCAAGGTGGGAACGAGGCGTCTTTTCGACAAAAAGCTTCAAGATGGACACCAATCCGGAACTCCATTCCGCTTTGTTTATGTTTTTGTGCCAGATGCCATTTTCCTTATAGAAAGCACCATGTTCCGCAGCCATTGCAATAGGTAAATTTCCCAACCATTTTTCTAAAGTAAAATGGTCGCGACCACTATTCACAACAACATGGTTGGCCGGGTCGGAAACCAGCTTCTGCAATGTGGCAATGAGTTCAGGGGTGGGCTTAGCATTTTCCGGTCGTGTCTTGAGCGACGCCAACGTTCCGTCATAATCCAGCAAGATAAGCCGTTGCTTAGCCTGGTTATATTTCATTTTGATGGCACCAATAATACCGGCGGATATCCTTTTCTTACGAAGCTGTTCATTCTTACGGCACGTATCGCTCCATTCACTTACAAAGTCTGCCGCCCACTTATTAACCGTTTGTACGGAAATAATTTTCTGCATGTGTTGCAAGCGTTTCAGTTGTTCCTGTTCGGGCATCTCCAAAGCCCGACAAATGGCCTGCTTTATCTCCTCAGTGTCATTGGGGTTAATCAACAATGCATCCGTCATCTCAATAGCTGCACCTGCCATTTCACTCAAAATCAAAACACCCGGATTATTATTTTTCGAGGCTACATATTCCTTGGCAACCAAATTCATGCCATCACGAAGTGGAGTTACCAAAGCTACATCAGCTATATAGTACATTGCCACCAGTTCTTCAAATGAAAAACCGTGATAGAAATAGCAAACCGGAGTCCAGTCCATCGTAGAATACTGTCCGTTTATAGAACCTATTTCTTCGTCAATCTTGGTTTTTAGCTCAGCATAACTATCTACATGGTCACGTGATGGAACAATGACCATTGCCAATGTAACTTTTCCACAATATTCAGGATGACATTCTAAAAAAGCAGCAAATCCCCATAAACGGTGCAGAATGCCTTTGCTATAATCCAAGCGGTCTACAGAAAGAATCAACTTATGATTCCCGAAAAATTTCCGTGTACGGTCTATCGCCCGCCGTACTTCCGGTCTGGAAGAAGCATTGTGATACAGTCCGTAGTTGATTCCCATAGGAAGAGCATCGATCCTAACTACTCTATTCCCGAGTTGTGCTTCGTCCAGTTTAAAGTCAATACGCAATACCCGTTCGACAGCACTGATAAAATGCCGCATATAGTCATGAGTATGGAAAGCTATAAAGTCAGCACCCAATAATCCTTTCAGGATTTCTGCACGCTCCGGTAATATCCGGAAAAGTTCATAGGAAGGAAAAGGGATATGATGGAAATATCCGATATTCAAATCCGGGTAAACCTTCCGAAGCATTCCGGGAAGCAGCATTAGCTGATAGTCTTGAATCCACACCTTGTCACCTGGACGTATCACGCGGCAAATGGCATCGCAGAACAACTGGTTCACTTCCTGATACGATTGCCAGAAAGAGTTCCGATACAGCGTATAAACAAAAAAGTAGTGACATAATGGCCAGATAGTACTATTACTATAGCCTTCATAATAATTCTTTATCTGTATTTCGGACAAGAATACTGGGTGGAAATTTATTCCTTCCAATCTAGAAGTGATTTCCTCTTTACTTTCTTCGTTGTCAACGCATATTCCAGGCCATCCAATCCAATGTTTTTCGTAGGAAATCTGAAGTGAGTCCAAACCGGTAGCCAGTCCACCTTCACTTCGTGAAAACACGAACGTTTCAGCCTCTTTGGTAACCTTAACGGGTAATCTGTTTGATATAATATAAAGTTTCATGTATGAGTTAACACAAGAAATATGCCAATTCATACAATATTTTATTTATTGCTTAAAATCAGTATTTTAGAAAAAGATAAAGAGAAAAACAAACATTCAAAAATGAAAAAGAATGTTCCATTTCGATATGGTCCTACTATTACCAATTATCACTGGAAATGTCTTTCTTCACCAATGCTTCAATTCTTTGCTTATAGCAATTTATCCCTTCTGCTATATTTTTACTAGCTTCCGAGGTCCCCATTCCATAGACTACAAGAGGAGTTTGCCATATCATTCCAGCATGTACAGCACTTGCTTGATAAGGTCTTAACAACTCATCCACCGTAAAACGATTTCTTCCTCCGCTTCTATAAGCATCATGTTCAGAGCCGGCAGTAGTGACCACCATCAATGTCTTACCAGCCACAGCAGGAGTTTTTGCCAGATAAGTAAATACTTCATCCAACCATCTCTTCAATAAAGAAGGAGCCGACATCCAATAGAACGGAAACTGAAATACAAGCGCAGATGCATGCGATATGATAGTGCTCCATATCTCTGCATTAAAAGCATCTTCCATACGCATCTCATATAAATTGTATATGGCTACCTCTCCCATGTCACTAATAGCATCCATCAATGCCTTGTTAGCTCGCGACTCTTTTATATTGGGATGTGTCAGAAGAACCACTACTTGCTTTGAATCTTTATCCATATTGTTTTTCTTTTAGTTTAAAACCATTGATGTGTGTACAAATATACAAAATATAGATATACGAGTAGGAGGAAATAAAAGTTTTCTTCCTACTTTCATTTTCTGACATATATTTTCGAATGTGACGAAAGAGGCGGAAAGCGGGTGAGGGCAAAGGTATAAAAACAAACTTCTGAAGAATTTATTATGCGGACTAACGAAAAATAATGTATCATCCCCATATAGATTTACTAGTGATTCCGTATGAGGAGCTTATACCCATCAAAGCATGTTCTTGTTAAGACAAATTAAAAAAGGAACAACAGTAGTTGTTCCTTTTTTAAGTACACCCTCAGGGATTCGAACCCTGGACCCACTGATTAAGAGTCAGTTGCTCTACCAACTGAGCTAAGAGTGCATTCCTTATTTCTTGTTTGCGGGTGCAAAAGTAGTCCTTTTATTTTATTCGTGCAAACAAAACGGTGTATTTTTTGCGATGAAATGGGATTTTTTATTCAAACTCGTATAAATCAGAAGGAGTAGTACGCTTCAAAGCACACAACTGTACATCCTTTCCTACGATAATTCCTTTTTCCCTTAATTTCCATTCCACTGTTTTATATGCCAATTCAGGATGATTGTTGTCCTTGCTCAAATGACAAAGCCAAATATACTGTAAATGTTCCGTCATATTTTCCGAAAGAAATTCAGCAGTAGCAATATTACTCATGTGTCCGGTGCGGCTGGTAATCCGTTCTTTCAGGTATTGGGGGTAGGTACCCATGCGTAACATTTCCTCATCGTAGTTGGCTTCCAATATCAGATAATTGGCCTTTCTGATATATTCTGCGGCCGTAGGAGTAATTTCACCAAGGTCTGTAAGAAAGGCAAACACTTTTCCGCCTATCTCAATGCAATAGCCCACATTGTCCGTGCCATCATGAGGTACCTCGAAAGATTCGATATGAAAATCTTCCAACTGCATGGGTTGCTGCTTTTCCAGGTAACGGACAGACGAATATAACTTTTCTGTCATGCAATAGCTCCGGTTGATACCCTCATGAATCCGGGCAGTTGTATAAATAGGAATATTCTGTTTCTCACCCAATCCGCCTACTGCTTTGATATGGTCCGCATGATCATGCGTAACAAATACCGCACGTATCATTTCCATGCTGATACCTGCTTCTTTCAGTCCTTTTTTTATCGTCCGTACTGCAATGCCGGCGTCGATGAGTATTCCATATTTTTCTGTGCCTATATAATAACAGTTACCGCTGCTTCCACTGGCAAGGCTTATAAATTTTACTTTCATCCTAATCTCCTTAATTACAAAAAAGCCGTCGCTTTTAAAAAAAGTGACGGCAAATATACAAAAAGTATGCAATATATAAACCTTATGCCTTCTTCTTTTTGTCGATGAATTCGGTAGTTTTGGCAAAAACGAATAATGCTATTGCCGCAACCAATCCTATAACAGCGAAATAATACCAGATATAATGTGCATTGACACTAGCTGCTTCCCACGCTTCGCGGGTTTCAAACAAGACTGGATCAGGACAATATTTTGTCAGAAGCACCCCCGCAATACCGAATCCGAAAATAGAAGAGAGGAATGAATGAAGATGACTGAAACCGAGGTACATACCTTCTTCGCCCTTGGGGGCCTGCAAAGAGAAGTATTCCAGATAACGCGGTGAGATAAAACATTCTGCCAAAGCTTGCACAACAATACCAAACACCATCATCAAAGTAATATTGCTCATGCCGGAAATAATATCGTTGCCCAGCAAATTACCGCATGCCATCAGCAATGCCGATACCGGAATAAGAAACATGCCTATATTCATAGAAGTAATAGCTGTGCGCTTTGCCATCCACCGGGTGATAAAACTTACGCAGCAAACCACTACAAACGGGTTTACATTGGCTATCCACCCCGGTTTGGCTGTTTCACCCGCCATACGGATGACATATTTGGGCATAGTTGCATAGAGCTGTTGCTGCACCATCCAAAAGCCGGTTACGATGAGGATAAGAATCAACAAACGCCAATTAGTGATAATACGCAGAAAACCTTGCCCAATTTCACGCATGCTTTTCCCTTCACCTGCTGTATGTGCCGATTTATACAATAAGATGACAGCCAATAATGCCAGCACCGTCATGGCAGCCGAGAAGTAATTGATATAAATATAAGCTTGCTCACCGATAACATTCCGTAGAGGGTCGACCACCGTTTTTCCGGTAAAAGCTCCTATATTCACCATCATATAGAAGATGGAATAGCCGCGAGCACGGGTAGCCTCTGTTGTTTCCTTAGCCACCGATCCCGATATGATAGACTTGATGAACGAACCTCCTACCATGATAACAAACAATACGGGAACAATCATCCAGCGGTCATTACTATCCGGCAATCCTGAAAAACGGGTTGTCTCGCCATACTCCACCAGACCGGCTGTTTCCAGTAGGGTGGGAAGCAATCCCAAGCCCAAATACCCGATGGAAAGCAGTGAGAAAGCAATAATCATCGACTTTCGGAAACCTATCTTATCGGCATATGCGCCCGTAAAGATAGGCAACAAATAGAGCCCTCCCGAAAACAGACCGGAAATCATGCTTGACTCAAAATCATTGAAACCTAAAATATTGGAAAGATAAATGGTAAGAACAATAAATACAGCATAATATGCCATGCGTTCGAACAGTTCTACTGTACTGCTTACCCAAAAAGCTCTGCTGAAGCCTTTGGAAGCGGGTTGGGGTGATGTCATCATCCTTTTGTACGATTAAAATTTATGTATTAAATGAAAAAATAAATGCAAAAATAGGAAATTAATATCGTGTTTGCAAGATATTAATTTTCTGCAAACACAATATTAATAAGTTGCAGACAAGATATTAACTTCCCATTTATCACTATTTATCTTTTCATTTATATAGAATACTCCGTATCTTTGGACGCTTTTATAAAACGACCATTCATGAAAGATAAAATCGAATTTATAGCTTTTGACGCTGATGACACACTGTGGGAAAGCGAACTTTATATTCAGGAGTTCGAGCACAAATTCTGTAACCTTTTAAGGCAATATCTGCCTGCTTCATCCATATCACAAAGGTTTTTTGAAACAGAAATGAAGAATCTGCATATGTATGGCTATGGGCTGAAGAGCATAATGCTCAGTATGACTGAAACCATCTGCAAAGTGACAGGCGGAAACGGGAATATGCATCTTATAGATGAAGTAATAGGATGGGGACAAGAGCTTCTGCAGAAACCGGTTACACTACTGGAAGGCGTGAAGGAGACCATATCGTCACTTCATGGGAAATATAAATTGGTGTTGGCCACTAAGGGGGACTTGTTCGACCAGAAAAGAAAAATAGAAGCTTCCGGACTGCGAGAATATTTCCATCATATCGAAATTATGAGTGACAAGAAAATCGATGATTACCAGAGGCTGATTGATACATTGGGCTGTCCGCCTGAAAAACTCCTGATGATAGGTAATTCTGTAAAATCAGACATACTTCCGGTATTGGAACTTGGGGGATACGCTGCCCATGTACCATACCACGTGACTTGGGCATACGAGCAACATGAAGGGGAAATACGACATCCCAATTTTATACGATTGGATAGTATCAAAGGAATATTAGATAAGCTATAAGTTATGGGTGAAACTGCATAACTTATAGCTTACTATTGCTTTTTAGAATTGGAAGAAATTCTTAGCGTTATAATAGCTGATATCTTCAATCATCTGGTTTACGCGTTCCATCTCGGAAATAGGAATTTCACCATTTTCTACATCACGGCCTACAAGATTACACAATGTACGGCGGAAATATTCATGGCGCGGATAGGAGAGGAAGGAACGGGAATCGGTCAGCATACCAACAAATCGGCTCAATAAGCCCAGTACAGAAAGGGCATTCATCTGCTTTTCCATACCATCCTTCTGGTCAAGGAACCACCAACCGGAACCGAATTGAATCTTACCGGCAACCGTACCATCCTGGAAGTTACCCAGCATAGTAGCAATGACTTCGTTGGCGCATGGATTCAAATTATAAAGAATAGTCTTGGTCAGCTTACCATTGGAGTTTAAGCGGTCGAGAAATTTAGCCATAGCTTTTGCTGTAGTAAATTCGCCAATGGAATCAAAACCGGTATCAGGACCTAACAGTTTGAACATCTTACTATTGTTGTTGCGAATAGCACCATAATGGAACTGTTGTGTCCAACCTTTCTCCCAATCCATTTCGCCGAACACAACCAGCATGGCCGACTTGAATTTCAGAATTTCCTCCTTCGTCAATCCAGTACCGCCATATACCTTGTTAAAGATAGCCTTAACTTCCGCTCCTGTATAATCCTCGGCATAGAATTCTTCAATTCCGTGGTCAGACAGTTTACATCCTTGTTCCGCGAAAAAATCGTGACGCTTACGCAAGGCAGCAACCATATCGTCAAAGCAGGAAATAGCCACATCGCTCACTTCGGCCAACTTTTCTACATATGCGCGAAAATCGGCAGGAACTTCCACCGCCATTGCCTTATCCGGACGCCAAGTAGGCAACATCTTGATTTCAAAACCGCTCTCGCGTGTCTTGATATGATATTCCAAGGAATCAATAGGATCATCTGTAGTACAAACCACTTCCACGTGATAACGGCGCATCATGCCACGGGCGGAATATTCAGGCTGTTTCAGCTTCTCATTACATTCATCATAAATTTCACGGGCCGTATGAGGATTGAGAATTTTATCGATTCCAAAAGCGGTCTTCAATTCAAGGTGAGTCCAGTGGTACAACGGATTACGGAAAGTATAAGGTACCGTTTCGGCCCACTTCTCAAACTTTTCCCAATCTGTAGTATCCTTACCGGTACAGAAACGTTCGTCCACACCATTGGTACGCATGGCACGCCACTTGTAGTGGTCACCTCCCAACCAAATCTCAGTCAGTGACTTAAACTGATAGTCTTCCGCCACCATTTGAGGAATCAAGTGACAATGATAGTCGATAATCGGCATTTTAGCCGCATGCTCGTGGTACAACTTCTGTGCTGTTTCCGTTTGCAACAGAAAGTTTCCGTCCATAAAGTTTTTCATCTTCTTGTGTTTTAAGTATCTAAAAATATTACTTTCTATCTATTACACCTATATAGTATTGATTGTAAAGATAATAGGCCGTATAATTGTTTTTAGTTTTATTAACCGTTATCGAACACAAAAGTAGAAATTTTACTTGGAGAAACAAAATAATTCGTATCTTTGCGGCGAATATTTATAATATTTAAGCTTCAGACGTCTCACCTTTACCGCCTTAGGCAGCATACCTCAAGATGGAAAACAAGAACTATACCATTAAAGACATAGCACGCATGGCCGGCGTCTCTGCCGGCACTGTAGACCGCGTACTGCACAACCGCGGAGACGTATCCGTTTCCAGTAGAGAAAAAGTCCAGAAAGTACTCGATGAGATAGATTATCATCCCAATATGTTTGCCATCGGGCTGGCGGCTAAAAAGCGCTATCATATTGTCTGCATTATACCTTATTATATAGAACATGATTATTGGCATGCTGTAGCAGCGGGAATTGACCGTGCCGCACAAGAATTACGGCCGTTCAATGTTGGAGTTAGCTATCTGTACTATCGGCATGCGGACAAATCCTCCTATAAAGAAGCATGTGCTGTGCTCCGGGAGGAAAATGCCGACGCCGTACTTGTTGCCCCGAATTTCCGAGAGGAGACCATAAAACTCACTACTTATTTGGAGGAAGCGGATATTCCCTATGCATTCATAGACTTCAATATTGAACAGACGCATGCCTTGTGTTATATCGGACAAGATTCCAAAACCAGCGGATACATTGCTGCCAAGATTCTGATGCGTAGCTATGAAAAAGGGCAGGAGCTTGTGTTATTCCTGAGCAATAAGAAAAACAATCCGGCAGAAATCCAGATGCAACGCCGCCTCGAGGGGTTCATGCAATACCTTTCCGAGGAACATAAGGATTTGACTATCCATGACATTGTGTTGCACAAGGAAGATACTGACGGCAACAGACGGATATTGGATGCTTTTTTTAAAGAACATCCCCAAGCCGTACTGGGAGCTGTTTTTAATTCCCGTGTTTATCAAGTGGCAAGTTATCTGCACGAAAAGGGGTGGAAGCTGGCAGGACTTGTGGGATATGACCTTTTACACAAAAATACAGAGTTCCTGAAAACCGGTGAAGTAACCTTTCTCATCGGTCAACGCCCAGGCCTGCAAGGCTATTGTGGCGTGAAGACTTTATGCGACCACGTGATATTTAAAAGACCGGTCACTGCAGTGAAATACATGCCCATCGACATATTGATGAAGGAAAACATAGACTTTTACTTTGAGTTTGAATAATCAAAAAATTACATATCAACCATTTAAATCATTTTTTTAATGAAAGCATTAAACAAAGGAACTGCTCCCAAAGCACAACGCCCGGAACGCATTATCCAGTTTGGCGAAGGTAATTTCCTTCGCGCATTTGTGGATTGGATTATTTATAACATGAATCAAAAGACCGATTTCAACAGCAATGTGGTAGTAGTCCAACCCATCGATAAAGGTATGGTTGACATGCTGAATGCCCAGGATGACCTTTATCATGTAAATCTGCAAGGTCTGGATAAAGGAGAAACCATCAACAGTCTGACTATGATAGATGTAATCAGCCGTGCCTTAAACCCCTATACTCAAAACGATGAGTTCATGAAATTGGCCGAACAACCGGAAATGCGTTTTGTCATTTCCAACACGACGGAAGCAGGTATAGCCTTTGACCCTGCTTGTAAGCTGACAGATACACCGGCGTCTTCTTATCCGGGTAAACTGACACAGCTGTTGTATCACCGCTTCAAGACATTCAACGGCGACAAGAGCAAAGGGCTGATTATCTTCCCCTGCGAACTCATCTTCCTGAATGGCCACAAGTTGAAGGAGACAATCTATCAATACATTGAATTATGGCAATTGGGTGATGAGTTCAGAGCCTGGTTTGAGGAAGCCTGCGGTGTATATGCAACACTAGTAGACCGTATCGTTCCAGGATTCCCCCGCAAAGACATTGCCGCTATAAAAGAAAAGATACAGTACGATGACAATTTGGTAGTGCAGGCTGAAATTTTCCATTTATGGGTCATCGAGGCTCCGCAAGAAGTCGCCGAAGAATTCCCTGCCGACAAAGCCGGACTGAATGTATTGTTTGTTCCTTCCGAAAAACCTTACCACGAAAGAAAAGTAACCTTGCTGAATGGACCTCATACCGTACTGTCTCCGGTAGCCTATCTGTCGGGGGTAAATATTGTACGCGATGCCTGCCAGCATCCTATAATCGGACAATACATCCATAAAGTGATGTTTGACGAGCTGATGGAAACGTTGAACCTGCCGAAAAACGAATTGAAAAAGTTTGCAGAAGATGTATTGGAGCGCTTCAACAATCCATTTGTTGACCATGCCATAACCAGCATCATGCTGAACTCTTTCCCTAAATACCAAACCCGTGACCTTCCCGGCCTAAAAACCTACTTGAAACGTAAAGGAGAACTGCCGAAAGGTCTGGCATTGGGACTGGCTGCCATCATCACGTACTACAAAGGAGGTACCCGCGCAGACGGCACAGAAATCATCCCGAATGATGCTCCCGAAATCATGCAGTTATTGAAAGACCTTTGGGCAACGGGGGATACTCACAAAGTGGCAGAAGGCGTATTGGCAGCCAAAGACCTTATCTGGGGGGAACACGGAGACTTGAATACCGTTCCAGGATTGACAGACATGATTACCTGCTTCTTAAAATCCATCCAAGAAAAAGGTATGTCAGAAACAGTAAAAGGCATTCTTTAATTCCTATGACTTTAAACAAGCAGACCGTACAAAAACTTTTTTTGTACGGTCTGCTTTATTTATACCACATTTAATGGGAAATACACAGTTTTCTTTTTTGTCTAAAGGCTTTCCTGCTCTGCTGCCCGCAATATAAAAGTAGTGGCACCAATAGTTACAATGGCTCCATCCTCAATGCGAATACGGTCTTTGTCACCCAAAATTTCATTATTAAGGAAAGTTCCCGTCAGGCTGGGAGCATCGCGTAAGGTATAAATCAACACTCCCTGCTTATTACGCTTTACATTAATGATACAGTGACGCCGGTCCATACTCATATCCGAAGTCTCAATCGGCACATCGATAACATTCCCCACGCAACGCCGGCCTATGATATTGTCACCTTCTTGCAATGGAAGTACCTGCTTAAAACCAAACACGTTCTCAATGACCGTGATGCTGCCAAAAGCCTCTTTAAACTCCGCTTCATCCGGACGTTCTTCCTTTTGAGGGGCTTTCATCTTTGATTTACCTAAACGGATACTGAACTGCTTCTTACACTGGTCACATACAAAGACCAGTGATTGGCCTTCGGTATACTTGGTTTCATCGAATGTTAAGTAATTCTCACATTTGGGACAACGGATACGCTTCATGATAGTTAAAAATTAAAGAATTAAAAAATAAAGCAAGGGTAGATTACTTTCTACTTCTTTAATACCCAAGCGTTCTTATACGTTTCATTCTGGCGAACTCTGTTCAATGCCTGATATGCTTCTGTTTCTGTGCCACAAGACTCAATGCTGACACGCATTTTACCATCTCCAACAATTGCTTTTGCATGAGGGTAACCTTTTTCAATCAGTTGCTTTGCCATTGCTTCGGCATCCTTCTCAGTACCTACACTGGCAATGATGACGTGGTATTTCTGTGCAGAGACAAGTGACGGAGCGACAGTCCCTGCTGTGGTCTTTTGAATTTCACTCTTTGTTGTTACAGATGTTGAAGAGGACACTTCTGCCGCCTGCTGCTTAGGCTGAGAAACAACCGGAGCATTCTGCGCGTTAGCTTGGCCCACCTTAACCTCTCTTACGGCAACCGGAACCACCTTTTTCTTTGCCTTCTGCCCCGTGTTTTTTTGAGCCGACGCTTTCGGAGTGTCGGCCTTCCGGCTAACAACAATCGGATTAATGGCAAGGGATTCCTTTTCTATCATCTCAAAAAGTTCATTCGGAAGTAATTGCGCATAATTTCCTTCAACCACTTCCGTATTCTCTATCGGTGTAGACAAAAAGAAAAACAAGGCAACCACTGCAATCATGGCAACCGCATTCGACAAATAGGAGCGGTTGAATTTAATCTCAAACCTTCGCTTTTTGTCTTCCGGCACAACTGGAACAGAATAACGGATGGTCTTTTCCATGTACGGTTTCTTCAGTTCCGCCAGTTCCTGCATTTCAAAACTATCCAACCCATATAAGTAAGGAGTGGTTATCTTGTGGTCATAGGGAACAAAGTCATAAATACCATGAATGGAGTAACGCAATTCGCCAATGTTGGGCAAATCCACCTTACCTTCTTCATGGAGAGCAGTGAATATATGCGCCACTTCTTTTTCTACAATCCGCGTAGCATCAGAAAAATCAGTATCATAGACAGCCATATAGGATTGTACAAGTAAGCCGTCATTCATCTTCAGTTGAGGATTGAAACCGATAATACGGGTAGGGGGCAGAAAAACATTCTCTTCCGCTACTCTCATTGCCGGAGTATAATGAGCTACAAATCCTCCCAAACCGGGAACAATGACACAATCGTTCTCCAATAACAATACTTCTATGTGCTGTGCTAATTCAATCATGCTACAAAAGTAGCGGAAATATCGGATATACGCTAGTTTCAGAGCTTTTTTCTTATCAACAAATTATGAACATTGCACATTGAAAATGTATTTGAAAAAGGTTTTTTGGCAAGAGAAGGAATTTTTACCGGAAAAATTTCTACTTTTGTACCGTTTAACTATACTCGTCAAGAATAGAAAGACAATTGTCCTCGCAAGAGTATACAAACCTAAACACTTAACAAAAGACTATTATGCGTATTATTTTCTGTCTGATGGTTTTCTTGTTCATAGGAAAGAACACGATGCTGGCACAGCAGCTGTCCTCATTCGTAGAATATGGAGCAGCCCTACATACCGGTGACAATACTCCTCTTTGGCAGGTCAGCAACCAGCAAGGACTCACTTCGCTCGACAACAATACTTACATACGTGGAGGAATATCCTACAAACACCAACTTGGAAAATGGAAGTTTGAAGAAGCACTGGATTTGGTTGCAGCAGCCGGATTCAGCACGACCTCCTTCATTGTACAGCAGGCTTACGTAGACATCCGTTACAAGTGGTTTGGATTCTTTGCCGGAAGCCGGGAACAGAATTCTCCATTGCTGAATCAAGAGCTGAGCAGTGGCGGCATGACCTGGTCGGGTAATGCGCGTCCCATCCCACAAGTACAGATAGGCATACCCGAGTATGTACAGTTGCTACCCCGTTTAGGCCTGAAAGGAGAAATCTCGTACGGATGGTTTACAGATAACAAATACCAGCGGGAGCAAGTCGGAGAAAAATACTGGTACACCAAGAGTATCAAATACCATCATAAAGAAGGGTTCCTGCGTATCGGTATACCCAAAGGAAAATGGCAACTGGAACTCGGAATGACCCTCGACACCCAATTCGGAGGATACAAGATTGGAGGTTCCGAATCGGGAGACTTGGGCAACGGATGGAAGGATTACGTACGCGTATTCTTCCCCGGCCACGGGCGTGAGGACGGACCGGTAGGTGAACATCTGGCTTTCCAAGGCAATTTTCTGGGTAGCGAATATATCAAAATGACTTATCGTCCTAAGGAAGATTTCTCCATCAGCGCCTATCTGGACAATCATTTTGATGACTTCTCCGCCATGGCCAAACTCAACGGTTGGGATGGCTTATGGGGTGTGGAATATAAATCCAACCATAGACAAGCCATCAACGGAATCGTTATCGAATATCTCCAGACTACCAATATGAGCGGTCCACTGCACGGTTTGCAAAATTCTGTAGTAGGTAAGACCGGAGGAGCCGACAACTACTACAACAACGGTTACTACCCAGGATGGGCACATTGGGGTATGGCGATAGCCAATCCGTTGATAGCATCGCCTATCTATAATAAGGATGGCGATATGAGTTTCAAGTACAATCGCGTTAAGGCCCTGCATCTGGGATGGAGCGGCGACATCAGCAGTGAGTGGAGATATGTGGCAAAATTGTCCCACAACAGAACTTGGGGAACTCCTCATCGTCCAATACCCGATATATTAGAAAATTTTTCTACTTTTGCATCGTTTTACTATATTCCCCGTAAATGGAAGGGCTGGTGCTTCAACGCGTCCCTTGCATTGGATATGGGAGAGATATATGGAGACAATTTTGGATTCCAACTGAAAGTACATAAAACATTTTAAGAAAATGAACTACATACAAACAGAGATTGACGGCGTATGGCTGATTGAGCCGAAAGTATTCCATGATGCCCGCGGATACTTTATGGAAGCATTTAAGGAAGAAGAGTTCCGCGCACATGTCGGAAACGTTCACTTCATCCAGGACAATGAGTCCAAATCCTCTTTCGGTGTATTACGTGGTCTTCATTACCAGAAGGGTGATTGCAGCCAGGCCAAACTGGTACGTGTCATTAAGGGAAAAGTGCTGGACGTGGCTGTCGACTTAAGAAAATCTTCTCCCACTTTCGGAAAGTATGTCAGTGTGGAGCTAAGTGAGGAGAACAAAAGACAATTCTTCATTCCGCGTGGTTTTGCCCACGGTTTTCTGGTGCTGAGCGATGAAGCTGTCTTTACATACAAGGTAGACAACGTATACGCACCACAATCCGAGGCATCCATCCGTTTTGACGACGAAACCATCGGTATTGAATGGCCCGTTGCTACGGAACAGCTTCTATTATCAGATAAAGACGGACATGCCGTATCGTTCAAGGATGCGGTCTATTATGAATAAAATATGAAAATAGCCATTGTCGGTACAGGATACGTCGGTTTGGTAACCGGAACCTGCTTTGCGGAAATCGGTGTCAACGTTATTTGCGTAGACACGAACAGTGAAAAGATAGAGTCACTGAAAAAGGGTGTTATTCCTATCTATGAAAATGGACTGGAAGAAATGGTTAGCCGGAATGTGAAAGCAGGACGCCTGCAATTCACCACGTCTCTGGAGAGTTGTCTGAATGAAGTGGAAGTGGTATTCAGTGCCGTAGGTACACCACCCGATGAGGATGGAAGTGCCGACTTGAGCTATGTGCTGGAAGTTGCCCGCACCATTGGACGCAATATGCAGAAATATGTGTTGGTGGTAACCAAAAGTACCGTTCCCGTAGGTACTGCCAGAAAAGTGCGGGCTACCATTCAAGAAGAACTTGATAAGAGAGGGATGAACATTGACTTCGATGTCGCTTCGAATCCCGAGTTTCTGAAAGAAGGTAATGCTATCAACGATTTTATGAGTCCCGACCGTGTAGTGGTGGGAGTAGAGTCCGAACGAGCCAAGAAGATAATGAGCAAGCTCTACAAACCATTCCTGCTGAACAACTTCCGTGTCATCTTTATGGACATCCCTTCTGCAGAAATGACAAAGTATGCAGCTAACTCCATGCTTGCCACCCGCATCAGCTTCATGAACGACATTGCCAATTTGTGCGAATTGGTGGGAGCGGATGTAAACATGGTGCGCAGTGGTATCGGTTCGGATACCCGTATCGGACGCAAGTTCCTCTATCCGGGGATAGGTTACGGCGGTTCATGCTTCCCTAAGGATGTAAAGGCACTGATTAAAACGGCTGAACTGAGCGGCTACAAGATGCGTGTACTCCATGCAGTAGAGGAGGTGAACGAGAAACAGAAGAGTATCTTATTCGAAAAGTTGCAGAAGCATTTCAATAATGATTTGGAGGGAAAGACCATTGCCATTTGGGGGCTGGCCTTTAAACCCGAAACAGATGACATGCGTGAAGCCCCGGCTCTGGTATTGATTGACGAGTTGCTGAAGGCCGGTTGTAAAGTACGTGCCTACGACCCGGCTGCCATGAACGAATGCCGGCGTCGCATAGGAGAAAGTATTTATTATGCAACAGATATGTATGATGCTGCGCTGGATGCAGATGCACTGATGCTGGTGACCGAATGGAAAGAATTCCGCCTGCCTTCATGGGCAGTCATCAAGAAAACCATGGAGCAGCCGTTGGTATTGGACGGACGTAACATTTACGACAAGAAAGATATGGAAGAACAAGGTTTCACATATCATTGCATCGGAAAATAAAGTTGCAGAAAAAAGAAAAGAAATAAATAGGGACGTTATGACAATAAAAGGAAGTGCGATTCTCATTGTACTTGTTGTCTCATTGGCCTCATGCAGCAACAGACAAACAGGAGAGGTTTCCGTAAAGGAAGACCTCATTGCAAAACAACTGTTACAAGGCATCTGGGTGAACGATGAAACAGAAATGCCGTTGATGCGCATCGAAGGGGATACGGTATATTATGCCAACCCGCAAAGCGCTCCCGTACCTTTCAAGGTTGTTCACGATACAATCTACATATACAGCAATGAACCGGTGGCCTATAAGATAGACCGTCAAACGGAATACAGCTTCTGGTTCCACTCGCTGGCCGACGAAGTAATTAAACTGCATAAATCAGAGAATGCGGAAGATTCTTTGGTTTTCACCAGTCGAGAAGTGGAGGTCATTTCTACTACTCCGGAAGTGATAAAGAAAGACAGTATCGTAACATACAAGAATACAAGATATAGGGGATATGTATATATCAACCCCTCAAAGATGAAGGTTTTCAAGACTTCCTATTCTGAAAATGGAATCAGTGTGGACAATGTGTATTATGATAATGTAATCCACATCTGTGTATACGAAGGGAAGAAGATGCTTTATGGCCAGGACATCACTAAAAAGATGTTTGCGGATATATTCCCTGCCGAAATGCTGGACCAGGCCATTCTTGCCGATATGAATTTCATGGGTGTGGATAGTAAGGGGTACCATTATCAGGCAACCCTCGGCATACCCGAAAGTTCCGTATACAATTTGGTAAATATGATTATTGGTTTTGACAATACAATGAACATAGAAAAAGCGGAATAAATCCGCTTTTTCTATTTCTTTTCTTCACCACAATGTTTATTTCTTCTCGCCGCCATTCTGTGGACGTTTGGCTCTGGGCTTTCCACCTTTACTGTTGTTACGGCCGTTCTTGTTTCCTCCTGGCTTACGTCCGTTTCCACGGCCGCCCCGTCTTCCTCCGTCAAATGCTCTCGGCTTGTATTCGGGGGCTTCGCCCAGCTCCTCGGGAACCGGTATCTTATAGATGTCCCTATCCAGGAATTTTTCGATATTCTTAAAGTTCCCCTGCTCCTTTTCGGAAACGAAAGTGATGGCTACGCCGTCATTATTGGCACGCGCCGTACGTCCGATGCGGTGCACATAATCTTCACTGTCGTGGGGAACGTCATAGTTTATCACCAGACGGATGTCATCGATATCAATACCTCTCGCAACGATATCTGTAGCTACCAGGATATTGATACGTCCTGCCTTGAATTCGTACATCACTTCTTCGCGCTGTGCCTGCTCTAAATCGGAGTGCATTTCACCAACGTTCAGTTTCATCTGCTTCAAGGCTTTGGTCACTTCCTTCACTTTCAGTTTGGAAGAAGCAAAGATGATGACGCGTTCCGGCGTCTCCTCTGCAAAGAGGCTACGGATGATGCCCAGCTTCTGATTCTCGTAGCAGACATAGGCTGCCTGCACAATCTTTTCCGCTGGTTTGGAAACCGCCAACTTCACTTCGGCGGGATTGTTCAGAATGTTGCCAGCCAACTGTTGTATCTTGGCAGGCATGGTAGCAGAGAACATAATGGTCTGCCGCTCTTTAGGGAGAAACTTGACAATCTGCATAATGTCATCATAGAATCCCATATCCAGCATCCGGTCTGCTTCATCCAAAATAAAATAAGAGACACGGGAAAGATCTACATAACCAAGGCTAAGATGGGCTATCAAACGCCCCGGGGTAGCAATAACGACATCAGCACCCAGTGTCAACCCTCTTTTCTGCTGCTCGAACAGTATTCCGTCATTACCGCCATACACAGCCACGCTGGAAACCGGCATGAAATAAGAGAAACCTTCCATCTGTTGGTCTATCTGTTGCGCCAACTCGCGGGTAGGAGCCATGACAATGCAATTGATGGCATCGGCAGGGTGTCCGCCCTCTGAAAGCTTGTTCAATATAGGCAACAAATATGCGGCTGTTTTTCCCGTTCCGGTTTGTGCCACTGCTATTAAATCTCGACCTTCGAGTATGACGGGAATTGATTTTTCTTGTATGGGGGTGCACTCTTCAAAGCGCATGGCATCCAGTGCCTCCAGCACATCGCCATTTAAATGTAGTTCTGAAAACTTCATGTATCTCTTTTAAATTTGCGTACAAAGATAGGAAAAAGACTTATAAAATAGACTCTTACAGTAAAAAAATAAGCCCTTGGGACAATAATTATCTCAAGGGCTTGCAAATTTGTTTCAAGCATCTGCCTTCAACGGGGAATATCAATGTATGAATCCTTAAATCCCAGAAAGTAAAGTACGCCATCTAAGCCAATGGTGTTGATGGATTGCTTGGCATTGGCAACTACTTTGGGCTTTGCGTGGAAAGCGATTCCAAGGCCGGCAATTCCCAGCATGGGCAGGTCGTTGGCACCGTCGCCCACAGCAATAGTCTGCGCAATATCCACTTTCTCCACCTGAGCTATCAAACACAGCAACTCTGCCTTACGCTTACCGTCGACTACATCACCGAGATAGCGGCCGGTCAGTTTGCCATCCTCTATTTCCAGCTCGTTGGCATACACATAGTCTATACCGTACTTCTTCTGGAGGTACTGCCCGAAGTAGGTAAACCCTCCCGAAAGAATAGCTATCTTGTAACCGTATTTCTTCAAAACATACATTAGGCGATCCACACCTTCCGTAATGGGAAGATTTTCTGCAATCTCCTGCATCACGGACTCATCCAATCCTTTCAGCAAAGCCACTCGTTCGCGAAAGCTCTCAATGAAATCTATCTCACCACGCATGGCGCGTTCGGTAATGGCCTTCACCTGGTCGCCCACACCCGCACGTATGGCCAATTCATCAATTACTTCTGTTTCAATCAGCGTAGAGTCCATATCGAAACAAATGAGGCGGCGCATCCGGCGGTACATATTGTCCAACTGGAAAGAGAAATCCATTTCCAGTTCGGTTGCCAGTTTCATTAACTGTTCTTGCATGGCAATACGGTCTTTCGGAGTGCCACGAACGGAAAATTCGATGCAGGCGCGTGTACGCGATTCGCATTCGTCCAGCGGAATACGCCCTGTAAGGCGCTTGATGGCATCGATATTCATGCCTTGCTCTGCAAGAATACGGGTAACGGCAGATATTTGACGGGCAGACAACTTACGCCCCAATAAAGTAAGAATATAGCGGTTCTTTCCCTGCATATTCACCCAATCCTCGTACTCTTTGGTAGTAATGGGGTAGAAACGGACAGTCACTCCCAGGGAGGAAGCCTTGAAAAGCAGTTCCTTCATAATGAACCCCGAGTGTTGTTCTTCCGTCTTGCACAAAATGCCCAACGAAAGAGTATTGTGAATATCTGCCTGGCCAATATCCAGAATGGTAGCATCATATTTCGCCAGAATTTCCGTCACGGAAGCTGTCAGTCCCGGACGGTCTTCACCCGTAATACGTATCAGGATGAGTTCAGTGTTCAATGGTTGCATAAGTCATCTTTTTGATAGAATAATAGGCTACAAAAGTAAGGAAAATTCCCACTATTTATGCTAAATAACATAAAAATATGCCTCTAAAAAGTGAGAAAAATGCTTGTTTATTTGGAAGTTTGTTTAGGAATTACTTACCTTTGCACCCGATTTCACAATTAAAAGCTTTGATTATCAGTGTATTTATCACTATTCAAGGCTTTGACAAGACGATGTTCCGGGAAGAAATCACTGTTGAAGGACAGTCCCGGATAGTATTAACCAAAACCGTGCCGCATGAAATATGCAAAATGGATTTTTGTTGTATTACTAATAAGTTCCTTGACTTCTTTTGTAGAAAAAGACAAACCTACCGGAGGTTTGAATGTGGGTGACATGGCCCCGGATTTCAAAATCCAAACCATGTCGGCAGAGCAATCCCAAACCGAACTTTCAGACTTGAAAGGAAAGTATGTATTGCTCAGTTTTTGGGCAAGTTACGACGCGCAGTCCCGGATGCAAAACGCAAGTTTGAGCAATGCGCTTCGCTCTACTGCCCGCAACAATGTGAAGATGGTTTCAGTTTCATTCGATGAGTATCAGTCAATCTTTGAAGAAACCATCCGTAAGGACCAAATAGTTACGCCCACTTGTTTCGTGGAAACTAAAGGCGAATATTCCGGCCTCTTTAAGAAATATCGCTTAGGCCGCGGATTCACTAACTATTTACTGGATGATAATGGTGTAATTATTGCCAAAAACATCTCTGCTGCAGAACTTTCCGCTTACTTGAATTAAGCTTGCTGATGCCCGGTGCATACAACAGCAACTTAAAAAACCTGTAAGACGAAAGTGAGGGTGTTCCCTAGAAACCGACGTCTCTTTCCGGCAAAAAAGGGAACAGAACAAAAGAGGAAAATGAATACAACAAAAAGCCCCTCCCGCACTTGTACAACGCAAGAGTGGGAGGGGCTTCTTATTTTAATGGGCTTCCAGAGACAAACATCCTAAACCTCTGCTTTAGTACGCCAAACCTCAACTTGAGCAAGCTGAAGTAGAGGTTTAGAATGCTTATTTCGGCGCTTTCCTATATAGATAGAATGCAATGAAGGCATACATTATATTCGGTATCCACACAGCGATGACCGGAGGCATGTTGCCGTTCACGGCAAATGTGGAAGCAATGGTCTGAAACAGAATATAAGAGAAACTCAATGCCAAGCCTATACCTAAATGCAATCCCATTCCACCTTTCGTTTTCTTGGAAGACAAAGACACTCCAATCAGCGTCAGGATAAAGGAGGCAAACGACATGGCAATGCGTTTGTGGTACTCTATCTCAAATTCCTTAATGTTGGCAAAGCCGCGTTGCCGCTGCCTGTTGATGTACTCGCTTAGCTGAGGGCTGGTCAACATCTCCTGCTGGTTCTTCATAATCAGGAAGTCGGCAGGCTCCATAAAAAGGGTAGTGTCTATGCGGTCACCCTTCGTGATACTCTCCTTCATGCCATCCATCTGGCGAATCATATAATCCTTGATTTTCCACTTATGCACGGCCGTCGTGTCGTAGGTAATGGAACGGGCTGTAAGGTGGGAGACCAGTTGCTTGTCATTGAACTTGTCCAAAGAAAAGCGATAACCGGTCTTGCTGTAGTCTTCAAAACGTTCGATATAGGCAATTACCCCCGAATCCACTTCCAGCTGGATGTTCCGTGCCGTATTCGCCTTACGGGGTTTGTAGTACTTGTCCTCAAAATTGATACGTGTCACACTGCCTTTGGGAATGACATAAGACCCGAGGCAGAACGTCACTACCGCAATGATTGCCGCAGATACCATATAAGGACGCAACATACGCTTGAAACTCATTCCCGTAGAGAACATGGCAATAATCTCCGAGTTCTCCGCCAGTTTGGAAGTAAAGAAGATTACGGCGATAAATACAAACAGCGGACTGAACAGATTGGCAAAGTAGGGGATGAAGTTCAGATAATAATCAAAGACAATAGCATTCCACGGCGCTTCATGAGACATGAAGCGGTCCATCTTCTCGTTGAAGTCGAACACCACCGCAATGGAGATAATCAATGCGATGGCAAAGACATATGTACCCAGGAACTTCTTAATAATGTACCAGTCCAGCCGCTTCAGGAATTTACCTCTCGGCAGCTTTATATTCTTCCATATCCTCCAGTTCATTTTTCTCATAATCTTGTCGATACGCGTTTCACCATCATCGGTTTCCAGGTAGCAAAGTCGCCTGCAATGATATGCTTACGTGCCTCGCCTGCCAGCCACAGATAGAAAGCCAAGTTGTGGATAGATGCTATCTGCATGGCAAGCAGCTCTTGTGCATGGAACAGATGGCGCAAGTATGCCTTGCTGTACATGGTATCTACGTAGGAGGCACCGTCTGCTTCAATGGGAGAGAAATCCATTTCCCATTTTTTGTTGCGCATGTTCATGATGCCGTCCTTGGTAAACAACATGCCGTTGCGTCCGTTGCGGGTAGGCATCACACAGTCGAACATATCGACACCGCGTTCAATGCCCTCTAGAATGTTTACCGGGGTCCCGACTCCCATCAGATAGCGAGGCTTGTCTTTGGGAAGAATACCGTTCACCAGCTCAATCATCTCGTACATCTTGTCTACAGGCTCGCCCACAGCCAGACCACCAATGGCATTACCGTCAGCACCTTTAGAGGCAACAAACTCTGCTGACTGCTCGCGGAGGTCGCGATAGACGCACCCCTGCACAATGGGAAATAAGGATTGCTGATAACCGTATTTCGGTTCTGTTTCGTTGAAACGCTTGATACAACGGTCCAGCCAGCGATGTGTCAATCCCAGTGATTTTTTGGCATATTCGTAGTCCGAATCCCCCGGAGGACATTCATCAAAGGCCATCATGATGTCTGCACCGATAGTCCGTTCTATATCCATCACCTTCTCCGGTGTAAAGATATGCTTGCTACCGTCGATGTGTGAACGGAATTCCGCACCTTCTTCGCGCAACTTGCGGATACCGGACAACGAGAATACCTGGAAACCGCCGCTGTCTGTCAGCATAGGACGGTCAAAGCCGTTGAACTTATGCAGTCCACCGGCTTTCTCTATCACTTCCAGTCCCGGACGCAGATAAAGATGATAGGTATTACCCAATATAATCTGCGCCTTTATATCCTCTTTCAGCTCAGGCAGATGCACGCCTTTCACTGTTCCCACTGTACCTACCGGCATAAAGATAGGTGTCTCAATCTGCCCGTGGTCAGTAGTAATCAGTCCGGCACGTGCATTGGTCTTGCTGTCTGTATATTGTAACTCGAATGTCATTCCTCTTTCTTTTCGGTCTTTTCTTTCTTTACGGACAAGTCGATGGCATCGGCTACTTTTTCATCAGTCAGCGCAATGGCAAACACTTCCTTAATATCTTTCACATAGTGGAAAGTCAGTCCTTTCAGATATATATCCTGTATCTCTTCTATATTCTTGCGGTTCTCGTCGCTCAAGATAATCTCCTTGATACCGGCACGCTTGGCAGCCAGTATCTTCTCCTTGATGCCTCCTACCGGAAGTACCTTACCGCGAAGTGTTATCTCTCCCGTCATGGCAAGATTGGCCTTCACCTTTTTCTGGGTGAGGGCAGAAGCGAGGGAGGTAGCCATCGTGATGCCGGCAGAAGGACCGTCCTTCGGAATGGCACCTTCGGGCACATGGACGTGGATGTTCCAGTTATCAAAAATCTCTTCGTCAAGATTCAGCAGGGAGGCATGCGCCTTGATGTATTCCAGTGCCAGCATGGCCGACTCTTTCATTACATCACCCAAATTACCGGTCAATGTCAAACGTCCGCCCTTGCCACGGCTCAGGCTGGTTTCCACGAAAAGTATTTCACCACCTACGGCAGTCCACGCCAGACCGGTCACCACCCCTGCATACTCATTACCCTGATACTTGTCCCGGGTATATTCGGGTGCACCCAGGAATTCATACAAGTCTCCCGGTTTTATTTCGGTCTTCGCAAAATAACCGTCCGTAGCATATTGGCGTGCAGATTTACGGAGTATCTTTCCGATTTTCTTTTCCAGTTCGCGCACGCCGCTCTCACGGGTATAATTCTCTATAATGGCTTCCAGTGTGTTCTTCGGAATCTTGATATCATTCTTTTTCATACCGTTTGCCTCCAATTCCTTCGGAACCAGATGGCGGCGGGCAATCTCAATCTTTTCTTCCGTGATATAGCCGCTTACCTCAATCAGCTCCATACGGTCCAGCAACGGTCCGGGGATGGTATTCAGATTATTGGCAGTAGCGATGAACATCACTTTGGACAAATCATAGTCCACATCCAGAAAGTTATCATGGAATGTAGTATTCTGTTCCGGGTCGAGCACTTCGAGGAGGGCAGAGGAGGGGTCTCCCTGGCGGTCGGCACTCACCTTGTCTATTTCATCCAGAATAAATACCGGATTGGAGGAACCTGCCTTTATCAGATTCTTGATAATCCGTCCCGGCATGGCACCGATATAGGTTTTACGATGACCGCGAATCTCAGCTTCATCATGCACGCCTCCCAGCGACATACGGATATACTTACGCTTCAAGGCGGCAGCAATGGAACGCCCCAAAGAGGTTTTTCCCACACCCGGAGGGCCATACAAGCAGATGATGGGTGATTTCATATCGCCTTTCAGCTTTAATACAGCAAGATGTTCCAGAATGCGTTCCTTCACCTTCTCCAAACCATAATGGTCTTTGTTCAGTGTCTTTTCTGCATTGACAAGGCTCAGATTATCCGTCGTATAAATGCCCCACGGCAAACTAAGCATCGTCTGCAGATAGTTCAGCTGCACGCTATAGTCGGGAGACTGGGGATGGGTACGTTCCAACTTATCCACCTCTTTCAGGAACGTAGCCTTCACCTCATCATTCCATTTGATGGTCTCCGCCTTCTTACGCATCTCCTCTATTTCCTGCTCTTGACCGCCGCCACCCAGCTCATCCTGAATGGTTTTAATCTGCTGCTGCAGGAAATACTCACGCTGCTGCTGGTCTATATCCTCACGTGCACGCATCTGGATAGACTCTTTGATTTCGGCAAGCTGCACTTCACGATTCAGAATCTCAAGCAGGCGGTAGGTACGCGCCCGCAAAGAGTCGATACGGAGCAGTTCTATCTTTTCGTCTTTCTTGAGTGGCAGGTTCGTACAGATAAAGTCTACCAAAAACATTGGATTGGTAATGTTCTTGATGGCAAATGCCGAATCCTGCGGAAACATATCGGATGACTTGATGTAGCGTACTGTCAAGTCTTTACACGCCTCTACCAATGCATGGAATTCCTTGTCATTCTTCTCCGGAAGTTCTTCATTCAGCGTAGCTATCCGTCCCTTCAGATAAGGAGTCGTATCCGTAATCTCCTTCAGTTCCATACGTTTGGAGCCTTGCAGAATGACTGTAGTTGTCTGGTCTGGCATTTCAAGCACACGTACTATCTTGGCAACTGTACCGATGGTATGTAAATCCTCAAACAGAGGTGTCTCTGTTTCAGCCACCTTTTGGCATACAACAGCTATATAAGAATTTTTCTTTTCTGCTTCACGCACCAATTTGAGGGAAGATTTTCTTCCTACAGATACCGGCATAAACACCCCAGGGAACAATACCATATTTCGGAGAGGCAATATCGGTAAAACCTCTTCTACCTCAATGTCCATCAATTGTTCTTCATTCCCCTCAAAATCAGCAATTACAGAGAAAGCGTTTCCGCTTCTATCTTCGACATCACTCAGGTAATTTCTTTTCTTCATTTCTTTCTTTTTAGTTTATGTCATATTGGCAGGCCAATAAAGCGCCTGCAAAGTTAAGCTATTTCTTCATAAATAAACGTTCTTCACCCTTTAAAAAGACAAAAACAGTGCCAATTTTATGACAAATATGCAGGCTTTGATTATTTTTGAGCCCAATTAAAGAAGATAAACATGCCAAAATCATCTTTTAAGTTTAAACAATTTACCATATTTCATGATAAATGCGCCATGAAGGTCGGCACAGATGGTGTACTACTTGGGGCATGGGCCCCGGCAGACAAAGCAAAGTGTATACTGGACGTTGGAACCGGTACCGGATTAATAGCCTTACAGTTAGCGCAAAGGAATCCGCATGCCCGGATTACTGCAATCGAGATAGATGCGGCTGCAGCCGGACAAGCCACAGAAAATGTATCTCACTCTCCATGGGCCGATAGAGTAGAGGTCATATGTCATGATTTCCGAGATTATCAGCCGGAAAACAGATTTGACCTCATCGTTTCCAATCCTCCCTATTTTATAGATGCGTTGAAATGTCCTGACGAACAAAGGTGCACAGCACGGCATGCGGGCAATTTGAATTACGATTTACTGTTTCATCGTTCGGCATCTTTGCTTGAAGAGCAAGGAGTCGTAAGCATCATTATTCCAGCGGAAGCTGAAAAAACGGTTGTGGATACAGCTTGGAACCATAAGTTGTTTCCATTGCATCGTGTGCAAGTCTTCACCAAGCCCGGAAAACCGTGCAGACGGGTATTGCTGAACTTTGGTTTTGAAGCAAAAGAGTGTAGAGAAGAGAAACTCTGTATTGAGGTGAATCACAATGAGTTTACCCCTGAATATGTAGCTTTAACGAAAGATTTCTATCTGAAAATGTAATTTTAATTGCATAAAACTTGCCTAAATGTTTGGTTGGTATCAGAATTGTTTTTACCTTTGCACTCGCTTTTCAGAAGTAAAGTATTCGGGGTGTAGCGCAGTCCGGTTAGCGCACCTGCTTTGGGAGCAGGGGGTCGTGGGTTCGAATCCCGCTACCCCGACTTAAATAAATAAGTTGTTGATTTTCAACAACTTATTTTTGTATATGGAAGCGTCCAACAAGAATAACTGTCTATTTAACTGTCTATTGAGTTAGTAAATCATCACCCTTAATTCAAAAAACAGCAAAAATGGCAAGAAAGAAATCAGTATTTATCCTGCCCAAGCTAAAGGATTGTGGCGGAGATCTAACAAAAAAATGGTATGTGGAATATTCCTTGAGGGATCCACAAACCGGGGAGATGAAGCGGTTCCGGCATTATGAAGGCTTTGCGGAACTGGCAACGGAAAGTGCCAGGCGTGCCTATGCCGAGAAAGTGATTTCTACAATCAAAAACAAACTCAACAGTGGAGAGGATCCGTTCGCAGAAAACCATGTTACCTATCAAGACGAGCTCATGTATCAGGCCATGGTCAACAGATGGGGCAATGACAGCAGGGGTGCCGTCAGTATCAGAGTGCACATTTCAGAATTCCTCCAACTGAAAAAAGCCGAACTTGCGCATTCCTCCTATCAGACTTACTGTTCCAAACTGAGGATCTTCTGTGAATGGGTGGAAGCAGGGTGCTTGGCAAACAAGAACGTGCATGTAATATCAGAAGAACATATACACAAGTTTTTTTATCACATAGTCGAAACTGGACATGTCAGTCGCAGGACAGTATTGAAATACAAGCAGTTATTGCATACTTTTTTCGATTACTTACTACACAAAAAGCTTGTTGTAGCCAATCCAGTCACCAATATACCTAATCTTGGTGAGAAAAGAGACGAAGCGGCAAGCCCAATTCCAGACAAGATCCGAAATATATTGATTGACTATATGAGAGAGCACGACCCGCAACTCCTGCTATTATGTCAGCTTGAATACTATTGTGCAATCCGTCCGAAAGAATGCTTGTATCTGCAGATACGTGACATCAATCTGGAGACAGCATCCATTACCATCCGTCAGGATATCAGCAAGAACGGACTGACAGAAACAGTCAACATGCCAAGGCAGCTTTATGAAGCTCTTGATGACCTGCTGAAGATAGGCAACTATCCGGAAGACTGGTATCTTTTCTCTCGAGACGGCCAGCCAGGAAAATACAAGCTTGGAAAAAACACCTTCAGATATAGATTTGACAGAATCAGGGATAAACTGGGATTAAGCAAAAGATACAAGCTTTACAGCTTCAAACATACCGGTGGAGTAAAACTGGTCAATGCAGGAGTTAATACATGGGAAATCCAAAAGCACTTCAGGCATAAATCAATTACTACTACAGAGAGATACTTGCAAAAAAGATTCGGGGTAAAAAGCTCCTTGATACAAGAGGATTTTCCCGATATGTAGATATAAATAATGTAGGAGGCTAATATTGGTCTCCTACACTCCTACAGTCCTACATATTATCTTCCATATATTTTTTCAACCGATACAACCTGTCAATCGCCGGATTGTAGAACGGGTCCGGATAGTGCTGGTTTATGTCGCAGATGTTGGCGTGGACGTACATGGAGGTATCAAAAATATGTTCTGCCTCACTTAATGTCACCTCTTTGGGTAATAGTGCGTTCTCAGCCCATTTCATTAAGGCATTCACGCTTTCTTCGTCATAATTGTATGCCATATTTTTTTGTTGCAAAGATAAATCATAGCAGAGAGAAGCCAAAGAAAAAAGGTCGCTTATTGGACTGCTTTACCTATCAAAACCTTACGATGTAAGAATGATGGATGCCTATTACCTAATCCCACCAAGAAAACAACTTGTAAGTTCTGATTTTATTATATAGATACCACGCCTTATATCTTCTCAATTCCTCTTTATGAATAATTTCAATATCATAATCATCTGTCGGGAAATTAAATAGGCAGAACCTTGATGCATTTTTAGTGTTAATGTATAGATTCCTACAAGCTATTATATGCGGACTTTCTACCATTTCATACATACCGTCATCTCTACGCATAGTCTTCATTCCTGAAAATTCCAACTGCAAATTATCTTTTTCGAGCACAATATCCAATAGGCCAATGCAAAGTTGCAAGTCTCTTGCCACTATAGGCATTTTATCCGAACGCGTACACTTTTTAAAGTATTCATACATTTCTATTATTTTCTTGCGCTCTATTTCCAATAAAAACGTATAATCCCAATCAAAATCCTTTTCTAAAAGCCTGCACCACGAATTAATCTTTGCACGTTTATAGTTGGACTCAGACCTATTTCTTCTCTGTTTCATATCTAATACTATTATTATTTGTTCTTACTTTCAGATAATCATATCTGAGCTTATATCAACTTAGATATAAAAGAAAGTAGGCACTGGAATACTTTTAACTAATCATTTCTTGTATAAAAAGCCCCGACGGAAGCCGGGGCCACTTATCAAATGAATGATAAGTAAAACTACTACAGCAACAAAGGTATGTTTTTTCTACCACATAAACAAATTATAACTCACCCCACCACCGACATAAAAACCACCCGGATAGCCATATCCTACCTGCAACCCTAATCCCCAGCGCTTCCTTTTCGGCTTGACAACCACCGGATGATAGATATCATTCGTCACCGTCTGATAAACCGTTCTCGGATACACAGTCATACTATCCAGCCGTGGGTCAACATATCCGCTTACCACAGCACGATACGAACTGTCTGAATACACTACTTGTCGGCGATGAAGCAAGGTATCACCTATCCGTGTCGTATCATCCGGCACGAAACGCCAGAACACTGCCATCGGTGCAGAGATAAGCATCGTATCTACCTTGACAACTGTCTTTATCTTCGTCTCTACACGAACTTCAGCCGGAGGCTGCTCATGCGGACGGAACCAAACCACTATACAAGCAATTGCCAGCAGTACAATTAATATCCACGGTAACTTTTTCATTCCTCGAATCTCAAATCATTAATCCGATTCATCCAACCTCTCTTAAATTTATTGTTCGCCGGACGTTTTTTGCATATATCCTCGATGAAATCGAACCGTGCAATCTTAATCATGTCGAACAACTCACGCGGGTTCCTGGCATTCACCGCAGCAAGTGTCTTAGGACCTACTATTCCATCCACAGTAACACCAAGCAAACGTTGAGGAATCTTTATTCCGTGTGCACCGGATGCCCACACCCAATCGACAAGGATATTCGCCACAGACTGGCTCGTTATCAAATCTGCCTTCCATCTGTCCCAATAATGCGGCTTGAGCACCCGTTTAACGACATCCTCACGGGTAAGCAGATGCAGGTCATCCACGTCTATATCACCGTCGCCGTCCTTGTCATAGCCGCATGACTTCCACGTACCGATAGTCACACCCATATTTGTAGCACCTCCAAGGTCTGCTGGGTCATTCACGAAACCGCCTTCCCATTTTAGGATAAACGGTGCAAGTTGATTCACATTCGCCATTTCAATTTTCCTCCTTATTCAATTAATACCCATTTTGCGGTTCTCTATCACCGCACTTCTTTCTCTCACACCGTTTCAGTGCCAGTTCCAGTTTCAGGTCAGAATTAGTCTCCTTCAGTGTAAACAGCTCATCCTGTGCCTTACGGAGCCGGTCTGTCTGCTCCACAAACCGCTGTTCCTTCTCCGAAAGCTGCTTCTGCAGGAACTCGTTGTACTCCCGTAATGCTTTGAACTCCTCGACATCCGCATGTGCGTCCTCAATACGCGCATTGGTTTTGCGCGACATCCACCACTTAATAAGCTGCTTGATGCCCTCGATGCCACCGAGTGCGGTCACCAGCATAACCCAATCATTCATACCCATTTTATTACTTTATTTATAACCATCAAATTGTCAGACAACCACAAAAGTAAGTAAGCCTATGTCAAACATGCTGCCAATTCGGGATTTTCCACTGACACAGAATGTCAATGCAAAGATAGATATGGATGTAGCCTTCAAAAAGGACATTATTTTTTTGACATTCTCCGCAAATGGTCATCCAATGTTTTAGGGTTACATTTAAGCTTACGACATATGGCTGCCTTTGAATAACCGTATTCGAGCATGGTTCTAATGAGAGGTTCCTTTCCTGTAAGCTTGTAATGCGTGTTTTTATCCCCCTTTTTCCGACCAAGTCGTATTCCTGCAGCTTTTCTGTAAGCAAGGGCCTCCTTGGTTCGCTGACTGATAAGGTCACGTTCAATTTCAGCGGATAAACCGAAAGCGAATGCCAATACCTTACTGTTGATATTATTACCTAATTCGTAACGCTCCTTGACAGTAAGAACGCAAGTCTCCTTAATCATACAGAGGTGAAGCATTGACATAATACCCATCAGGTTTCTTCCTAATCGGCTGATTTCTGTTATGATTAGAGTGTCGCCTTTCTTCATCCTCTTGAGAAGCGGACCTAATTTCCTATCGTTAGCAATTTTGGTACCGGAAACCTTCTCGGACACCCATTTATCTATTACAAGTCCTTTTTCCGTTGCAAATTTCTGGACTTCGAACCTTTGGTTCTCGACTGTTTGTTTGTCAGTGCTAACCCTAATGTATGCGTAAACCATTTTTAGCCGTGAAGGTAGTCTTATTCAACAGCCTAACCAAAAAGGGTATTCTAATGACCCTCAAAAGTACAAGGGATAT